>JACCDX010559653.1_pt1 | contig 71528 bp, 60 predicted proteins | sample 7449681 | NCBI WGS metagenome assembly JACCDX01 (sample SAMN15323450, study PRJNA562643) | freshwater metagenome | isolation source: river surface water | place: USA:Blue River Watershed | collected 2017-08-18 | reverse complement strand
GTCCTCGAGCGCAAGACCGAGGAAGTGTCGCGCGAGCGCCAGCGCATGATGGCGCGCCAGGCGCTGCGCGAGCAAAAGCTCGAAGAAGCGTACGAAGACTGGCTGCGCCAGCTGCGCGACCGCGCCTACGTCGAATACCGCCTCGACGAGCTCAGCCAGCGCTGAGGCGGACTGACGCCATGAACCCCCGCCCGCGCATCGCGATCACCTGCGGCGAGCCGGCCGGCATCGGCCCGGAGATCGCGCTGCGCGCAGCACTGGATGCGGCCCATATCGACTGCCTGCTGATTGGCGATGCCGCGCAACTGAAAGCGCTGGCGATGCTGATCGCGCCGGCGCGCCCGTTGCGCACCATCCACAGCGCCGTCGACCTTGCGCAGCATCCGAATGAACTCTGTGTGCTCGATTGCCCTCTGGCCGTGCCCTCGCGTCCCGGCCATCCCGATCCGCGCAATGGCAAGGCAGTGCTGGCGATGCTGGATGCGGCCATTGCCGCCGCCCGCGCTGGCCACGTCGATGCGATCGCGACCGCGCCGGTGCAAAAGAGCACGATCAACGAAGCCGGCGTCGCCTTCACCGGTCATACCGAATACCTGGCCGACCAGACCGGCACCGAGCGGGTGGTGATGATGCTGGCCGGCGAGACCGATGCCGGTATGCTGCGCGTCGCGCTCGCGACCACGCACTTGCCGCTGAAGGACGTGCCGGCAGCGATCACGGCCGACAGCCTGACCGAAACCCTGGCCATCATTCACCATGACCTTGTGACCCGCTTCGGCATTGCCGAGCCGCGCATTCTGGTCACCGGCCTCAATCCGCACGCGGGCGAAGGCGGTTACCTCGGTCGTGAAGAGATCGACGTCATCATGCCCGTGATCGCCGATGCGGTGGCGCGCGGCTGGAAAGTCTCCGGCCCGTACCCGGCCGATACCCTGTTCCAGCCGCGCCTGCTCGAGCATGCCGATTGCGTGCTGGCGATGTACCACGACCAGGGGCTGCCGGTGCTCAAGTACGCGACCTTCGGGCATGGCGTCAACATCACGCTGGGCTTGCCCATCATCCGTACCTCGGTCGACCATGGCACGGCGCTCGATCTGGCTGCTGCCGGGCTGGGCGAGGCCGATTGCGAAAGCATGGCCGTCGCCATCCGTGTCGCTGCAGAGATGGCGCTCAGCGGGCGCTGAGGCGCTGCTGAATAATCAACGCATGAAACACATACCCAAGAAACGCTTCGGCCAGAACTTCCTGACCGACCAGAACATACTGCACGAGATCATCCGCGCGATCGCACCGCAGGCTGATGACCTGATGGTCGAGATCGGTCCGGGTCAGGGCGCGATGACAAGGCTGCTGCTGGAGCAGTTGAAGCACCTGCAGGTGGTCGAACTCGACCGTGATCTCGTCGTGCTGCTGAAAAAGCAGTTCAGCGCCGACAAGTTGCAGATTCACTCGGGCGATGCCTTGCAATTCGATTTCGCGTCGATTGCAAGAGTGACTGCGGATGGGCAGGGCGCTGCGGTCGGTGAACAAGGCAGCGACCAGGCAAGCAAAAACGGCAGCAACAGTGGCGGCAACGGTGGTGGCAATAGCGGCAGCGGCAATGCGCGCCGCCTGCGCGTGGTCGGCAACCTGCCCTACAACATCTCCAGCCCGCTGCTGTTCCATCTGGCCGACTGCGCCGATGTCGTGATCGACCAGCACTTCATGCTGCAAAAGGAAGTCGTCGAGCGCATGGTGGCCGAGCCGGGCAGTCGCGACTATGGCCGCCTGTCGGTGATGCTGCAATGGCGTTACCGGATGGCGCTGCTGTTCATCGTGCCGCCGGAAGCTTTCGATCCGCCGCCGAAGGTGGAGTCGGCGATCGTGCGCATGGTGCCCATCGAACAGCCGCTGGCATGCAAGGCCGAGCTGTTGGGGCAGGTGGTGACCAAGGCCTTCTCGCAGCGACGCAAGGTGATCCGCAACTGCCTCGCCGGCCTGTTCGACGAGACCGAGCTGCGCGAAGCAGGCATCGATCCACAGCTCAGGCCGGAAGCCATCCCTGTGGAGAACTACGTGGCGCTCGCCCGCCTGCTCGAGCGCCGCTGACGGATGCGGCATCCGGCCTGTGTCCGTTGATCTTTGGTGACCGACGCGGCAAGGCACTCAAGCCTGCCGCGACCTGAGCTTGCAGCGTGTTCGTCAACGCTGCTGGGTCACCAATTCAGTCAACGCCGCTTTGTCGATGCCGGTCCGTCGATGGTGGTCTTTCAGTGCGAGTAAGGCACGCCGAGCAGAGTCTTGTACCTGGCTTGCAGCTGGGACTGTATGCTTGCCGGCAGCAGATCCAGCAGGTCGAGGCGCTTCGACGACAGGATCGCTTCGGCAGCCGGCATCAGGTCGATTTCCACATCGAGCACGCGTGATGCGACATTGATCAGGATGTCGCAGAACCCCTTCGATTTGCCAGCCATGACGGCCATCGCCGCTGCCTTGCTGAGCGCCGCCGTAAAGCCGGCATCGCCTTTCATCGACTTCGCCAGCGGTGCGACCAATCGACCCCAGCTGATGATCGACATGTCGCGTGCTGATGAGAAGCTGGTCTCCATACAGGTGTGACAGAGAATGCTGGCCATCCAGAAGATCTTTTGCTCTTTGGGTGCGCTTGCGAAGATCAATGCGTTCACCAGCCGTTTGGCGCCGGAGCTGCCGGTCTCCAGCATATGCGTGTACGGGTCGCTGCCGCCGGTGCCGGATAGAGGATGTCCCTCCAGTTGCAGGAAATGCAGCACGATGTCCGGGGCCAACCGGTTGCTGCACAGCGCGCGCCGGAACAAGTCTTCGCGCTCATCGGCTGCCGGAGCTCGGGCAAAGCGGGGGGCGATGATCATTTGGACAGCCGCCGTACAACCGATGTCGATCGCATTCTCGACGCATTGCCTGATTTTTTTCGACGAACGCTCATAGCCCAGCATGGCCTTCGTCAGGTGCTCGAAGCTGCGCACGTCAGCATTCTCGATCGCCATCCTCATCAGGTGGTCCATCATCGGCGGCAATTCAGTACTCAGGTGCCGGTCATGGGCAAGAATAATGGCCACGGCCTTCTCGTCTTTCATGGCCAGCGCCTTTTCGATCGCGCTCTTGTAGGTATCCTTGAATTTCGCGCAGCCATGGCCGCCGTGTTTGAGCAGATACGCCAGAACCCCATGATGCTGCTGCATCACGGCCTGTAGCAGCGGATTCAGGCGGCGCGCGGCGGTCTTCGGCAGAACGACGGCTGCCTTCTCGATCAGCGTCTTGCATGCTGCGACGCTGCCAACTTTGGCCGCCAGCGCCAGTCGTCGCTGCGACAGGCCGGCATCATTGAGGGGCGACACCTGGCAGGCTTCCAGCAGCATCTCGAACATGGCCGCGTCACCGTGATCTGCCGCATAAGCCAGGGCCGCATCGACATTGCCATTCGGCGCATTCAACAAAGCCTGGACGCGCGCACCCGGCTTCAGCAGTGCGGCCAGCAGGCCCTTGGCGCCGGGGCCGCTCTGCACCACTTGCAGCAGCAGCGATTGAGGGTCGTCATCAAAAGCCTCGGGCGGCAGCTTGCTGTCGGCAATTACCTTGTCGATCAGCATGGGCAGGTTACGGCTCACCGCGATACGGGTCAGGCAGATGGCGGTGGCGGGGTCGCTGTACAGGTCCGGATGATGCGTGATGATCAGGGACATGTTTTTCTGCGTTTGCACAGCGCTGGGCAGATGCAAGCCGGCGACCGCGAGGGCGCTGTTCTCAAAGCCGCCTTCGGGGTTCAGCAGCGACGCCTTGCGCGACAACAGTTCGATGGTCAATGCCTCATGACCCTGCGCGAGCGATTTCATCAGCACCGAACTGCCCTCGACCGAATGGTAGCTGAGGTCGTAGTCATCGATATCGATGCCGCCATCGAGACCGTAGACCACCCAGTCGGTCAGCCCCAGCTTCGCGGCACCGTGCATCAACGCTCTCAGCTTGCCCGGATGGACCCCGGCCGGGACCGCCGGGTACAGCGCGCGTGCGACGATATCGAAGATTTCTGCATCGGCGGCTTCCAGTTCCAGTCCGAGTGATGCGACTTTGTTCAGTGCGACGCGGGTCTGGCTGGAATCGATCAGGCAGGCGACCACGCTGGCATTGCCGGGAATGCGCACCGCATCGCCGAGCGCCGATGCGATGGCCTTCGCATCGAGGACGGCTCCGCAGCTGGCCAGCATTGCCTTCACCATCGACAGCTTGCCAGCCAGCGCCGCTACACGGAAATCGCGCACGATCTGCGCCTGGATGAGGGCCTGTTCATCCGGCGTTTTCGCTGCCAGCAGTTGCGCCTGCGCCAGCTTCGTGTACAGGTCGCTGGCATCGCAGTTCATGGCCAGTACGCCCGCGGTGCGCCCGCGCGCATCGCGCATGTCGAGGTCCGGGCCGTAGCCCAGCAGCAGGTCGAGCATCTTGCTGTTGCCCGCAGTGATGCTGGTCATCACCGCACTCTGCCCCTGCTGGTTGACGCCATTGATGTTCACGCCTGGCTGCTTCAGCAGCAGGCGCACGAAGGCCTCGCGTCCGCTGCCGACAGCAGCGATCAGCGGCGTCACGCCGTTCGCATCCGCTGCCGACAGCATCGCCGGCGCATGCGTTGCGTAGTGCTCCACCAGCAGCTCGATCATGGGCTGTGACGCATCGCGCGTCAGCGCGAAGGTCAGCGGGTTGTCGCCGTTATGACTTGCAAACGCGACTGCCGTCCTGTCGCCCGGCGGGTTGGGGCGCTTCTTGACCGTTGGGCGCTGGTGATCGCTGGATTGGTCACTGGCGTTATTGCTGGTGTGGGCGCTGTCCTGGCTGGCGGCCGTCCCCGGTTCCTTCTTGACGCCCGGCGTGTCGCGGCGCTGCAGCGCGCCGAGGATCGCGTTGTGAACTTCTTCCTTTCCCACTGACGGGGGCATGCCGCTGACGGCGTAGCCGATACTCGTCCAGTCCTTCAGGCGCATGCGGGGCTGGATGATCGCGCCATGGTCAACGCCGGGCTTGGAAAGCAGTGCGCGGGCCAGCCCGATGTCCTCGTTCAGGATGGCATGGTGCAGCTGCGTCGCGCCATACAGGTCATGCGATTTCTGCTGGTAGTTGCGCTGAAAGTCAGCCACATGGTGAATGCGGTGCTGCTCCTGCAATGCGATGCGATGATCGCGGACCGCATTCAATTCGTGCGCCACCGATTTTTCCGTCAGCGGACATTCGCGCTCGATGAATCCCGCGTGGAACGCGGCCAGCTGCTCGTGTTCGGGCAGGGCGCGTTTGATCTCGTCATGCAGCGATGCTGGGAATTTTTCCAGCAGCGCCGCATGGCGGGCTGCGCCGGCCGAGCTGCTGCTGTCGTTGGCACTACGGTGGTTCGCCGCCAGCGCATCGCTTGTGTTCGGCAGGTCTTGGCGTGCGAGCGGGGCAGCTGTGGAGAGCAGATGGGACTGGTTGAACATGCGACGGATCCTCGGGCGGATGAAAAGGAAAACCGTCAGTGGTGGAACCCGGTGCCGGGTTCACGCGCGCCGCGCAGCGATCATCAGGATGACGATCACCGCATGCGCAGCATGTTCATCGCTTCACGTTTGATCGCTTCAAGCGCAAGGGCGATGCAGAGAACAGGAAAGAAAATCAGAAGGCCGGCAAGCTGTCCGGCTCATGGTCGCGCAGCGCCTTGCGCGCCGTTTCGAATTCCGGTAGTACCGATTGCACGGTGGCCCAGAACTGCGGGCCGTGGTTCATCTCGCGCAGGTGCGACAGTTCATGCGCGACCACGTAATCGATATTCGGCAGCGCGAAATGCATCAACCGCCAGTTCAGCCGTATACGGCCATCGGCCGTGCACGAGCCCCATTGGGTCGAGGCCGACGACAGTGAGAAGCTCCTGAAGCTCACGCCCAGCTTCTCCGCATAGACCGCCAGCCGCTCCGCAAACACGCGGCGCGCCTCGGTCTGCAACCAGCCCTGCACGCGGTCTTTCAGCTGCTGCTCGGTCGACGAGCCGGGCAGGCTCACGTGCAGTTCGCGCGCGACTTCATCAAAGCGTATGCCCGCCGTGCCAGCCGTGGTGGCCGAGCCGGGCTCGGCCACGCGTACCGTGATGTCGGTGCCCAGATAGGGCAGGGTCGCACCGTCGCGCCATTCCATCGGCGGCTGCAGCCGGCGCACCGAGCGCTCGCGCTGCTCGTTCATCTTCTTGAAGATCCACTGCTGCTTGGACGTGATCGCCGATTCGATCTCGGCCACCGTCACCCAGCGCGGCGCAGTCACCCGCAAGCCATCGTCATCGATCAGGAAGCCGATGGTCTTGCGCTTGGAGCGCAGCAAACGGTAATCGAGGGCGAGTCCATCGAGGCGCAGCCGGCGATGGCCGGGCGGGATGGGCGTATCGGGAACGGTGGAGGGCGGCGGCGCGTCGGCGCTCGGGGTTTCACCGAACAAGTCCTCCAGCGACAGCTGGTTGGGATCGACGAACTTCTTGCGCAGGAATTGCTTCAGCGACATCGCTTCACTGTTCGTGGGTGACGGGGGTGGCTGCAGCAGCGGCCGCGCCTTCGTGTGCATAGGCACCGGGCGTGATCACGCGCATTTCGGATTCTATCCACTTTTCCACCTCAGCCATCAAATCGCCCGGCGCACGGCCGGTGGACGGGATCGGCTGGCCGATGGAGACGATGATCTTGCCCGGCTTCTTCACGAAGGCATTGCGCGGCCAGCAGTCGCCGGAATTCATGGCGATCGGTACCACCGGCACGCCGGTGCCCACCGCCAGGATCGCGCCGCCCGCCTTGTACTTGCCCTGGCCGCCGACCGGTGTGCGGGTACCCTCGGGGAACATGATCACCCACTGGCCATCGTCGAGGCGCTGCTTGCCGGTGGCGATCACCTGCGCCATCGCATCGCGGCCCTTGCTGCGGTCGATCGCGATCATGCGCAGCATCGCCAGCCCCCAGCCGAAGAACGGGATGTACAGCAGCGACTTCTTGAACACGAAGATCAGCGGGCGCGGCATCAGCCAGCAATAGAAAATCGTCTCCCACGCTGACTGGTGCTTCGACAGCAGGATCACCGGCGCATCCGGCAGGTTCTCCATGCCGCGCACTTCCCATTCGATGCCGCACACATGGCGCGCAGCCAGCGTGATGAACACATTCCAGCGCGTGATCATGTAATAGCGCTGGCGGTAGGGCAGCAGGATGAAGCCAAAGCAGGCGATCGCCCACACCACGGTGGCGATCACGATCAGCAGCGCAAACAGCGTCGAGCGCAGCAGCGAGCCGGTAGGGCCGGGGCCGGAGGCGGCTGCCTTCGAGGTTTGCTTGTTCATGCCGGTATCAGTGTAAGAGGGCGTCATTTCTTGCGGCCCAGCGCGGCGCGCGCCAGTTCGGCAGTCTCAAGCGCCACCGCTTCGAGGTGCAGCAGCCGGTCGACCACGGCCGCGAGATTGTCGAATACCTGCGTGCCGGGCGGCAGGCCGCCTTTTTCCAGCGTGCGCTCGCCCTTGCCGGTCAGGACCAGATAGGGCGCGCAGCCGACTTCGAAGCCGGCCTGCAGGTCGCGCAGCGCATCGCCCACCATCGGCACGCCGCGCAGGTCCACATCGAAGCGATCCCCGATGGACTTCAGCATGCCGGGCCGCGGCTTGCGGCAATCGCAGTATTCCTCGGCCGCGTGCGGGCAGAAGAAGATCGCATCCACATGCGCGCCGGCCGCCTGCGCGCTGGTGTGCAGCTTCTGGTGGATCGCATTGAGCGTCTTCATGTCGAACAGCCCGCGCGCCACACCCGCCTGGTTGGTGGCCACGGCCACCGTATAGCCATGCTGATTCAGCTTCGCGATCGCTTCCAGCGAGCCCGCGATCGGACGCCACTCGGCCGGCGACTTGATGTACTGGTCCGAGTCATGGTTGATCACCCCGTCACGATCGAGGATGACCAGCTTCATCGGCGTTGTCGCGGTCTGCGGCATGGGGTGGCGTGTTCCTGCGCTTGTTCCTGCGGTTGTACGGTCTGGTCAGCTGCGGCCGTCAGGCTGCCAGCTTCGAGATGTCGGCCACGCGGTTCATCATTGCGTGCAGCGAACCCAGCAGCGCCAGGCGATTGGCGCGCAAGGCCGCATCTTCGGCCATCACCATCACGTCATTGAAGAAGCCATCGACATCGTCGCGCAGCGCCGCCAGCGCCTTCAGCGTGGCCGCGAAGTCGCCGCTGGCAAAGGCCTTGTCGACGGCGGTGCGGGTATCCGTCATCGCGCCATACAAGCGCTGCTCGGCGGCTTCGGCCAGCAGCGCAGGCTGCACTTCGCCGACCGCGCCTTCGTTCTTCTTCAGGATGTTGGTGATGCGCTTGTTCGCAGCGGCCAGCGACTCGGCTTCCGGCAGCGCGGCGAAGGCCTTCACTGCGTCGAGACGCTCGACGATGTCGTCGAGGCGGTCCGGCGCCGGGGCGACCACCGCTTCGACCGCATCCTGTGCAAAGCCGCGCTCGCGCAGCAGGCCGCGCAGGCGGTCGTAGACGAAGGCTTGCACATCTGCAGACGGGTCATTGAAGTTCGCATTGCCGGCGAACTGCTTCGCGGCCAGCGCCAGCAGGTGAGCGATCGACAGCGGCAGGCGCTGCTCGACCAGCATGCGCAGGATGCCCAGCGCATGGCGGCGCAGCGCGAACGGATCCTTGTCGCCGGTCGGCGCGAGGCCAATGCCCCAGATGCCCACCAGCGTCTCCAGCTTGTCGGCCAGCGCGACGATGGTGCCGGTGCGGGTAGCCGGCAAGGCATCGCCGGCAAAGCGCGGCTGGTAGTGCTCGCTGATGGCGGTCGCGACTTCGGCATCTTCGCCGTCGTGCCTCGCGTAATAAGTGCCCATGATGCCCTGCAGCTCAGGGAACTCGCCGACCATGTCGGTCAGCAGGTCGGCCTTGGACAGTTGCGCGGCGCGCTGTGCCAGCTTCACGTCGGCGTTCAGCGATTCGGCAATCGCAGCGGCGAGCGCCACCACGCGGCCGTTGCGCTGCGCCTGCGAGCCCAGCTTGTTGTGATAGACCACGCTCTCGAGGCCCGGCAGGCGGTCGAACAGCGATTTTTTCTTGTCCTGCTCGAAGAAGAACTTCGCATCCGACAGGCGCGGGCGCACCACGCGCTCATTGCCGCCGATGATGTGGCGCGGATCGGCGGTCTCGATGTTGGAGACGATCAGGAAGCGCGAGCGCAGCTTGCCATCCTTGTCGGTCAGCGCGAAATACTTCTGGTTGGTCTGCATCGTCAGGATCAGGCATTCCTGCGGCACCGCGAGGAAGGCGTCATCGAACTTGCACTCGTAGACCACCGGCCATTCGACCAGTGCCGTCACTTCATCGAGCAGCGATTCCGGCATCAGGATCAGGTCGTCGCCGGCCTTGGCCTGCAGCGCAGCACGGATCTTTTCCTTGCGCGCGGCGAAGCTGGCGATCACCTTGCCTTCTTCCTGCAGCGTGGCCGAATACGCATCGGCCGAGCTGATCGTCAGCGCCTCCTTCTTGCCGAGGAAACGGTGGCCGAGCGTGCTGCGGCCCGACTGCAGGCCCAGCAAAGACAGCGGCACGATTTCGTTGTTCAGCAGCGCGATGATGCCGTGCACCGGGCGCACGAATTGCACGGTCTCGCCATCCGGGCGCTGGTAGCTCATTACCTTCGGGATCGGCAGCTTCGCGATCGCTTCTTCCAGCGTCGCCTGCAGGCCCGCGGCCAGTGCCTGGCCCGGCGCGGTGTAGGTGAAGAAGAAGCTCTCGGCCTTGCCGTCGCTGGCGCGCTCCAGCTCCGATAGCGCGATGTTGTCGCGGCTGGCGGTCGCTGCCAGTGCTGCCAGCTTCTTGGCCAGCGGCGCGGCCGGGTTGCCGTCCTTGTCGAGCGCGACCGTCACCGGCAGCACTTTTTCGCGGATCTGCTTGTCCGGCGACACGGCGCGTGCGCCGGCGATGGCGACGGCGAGGCGGCGCGGAGATGCATAGGCGGTGAACGAGGCATCCTCGTCGAGGAAGGCGCGGCCCTTCAGGCCGTTGAACATCGCGGTGGCGAAAGCTTCGCCCAGTTTGGCCAGCGCTTTCGGCGGCAATTCTTCAGTCAGCAGTTCGACCAGCAGTGTTTGCTTCATGTTGTGCTCTTGGGTTTCTGTTCTGCTTATCAAGCGGCTTGACGGGAGGTATCCACACCGCACATCGGGAAGCCCAGCGCTTCGCGCGATGCGTAATAGCCCTGTGCGACCGCGCGCGACAGGTTGCGGATGCGGCCGATGTAGGCCGCACGCTCGGTGACCGAGATCGCGCCGCGCGCGTCCAGCAGGTTGAAGGTGTGCGCGGCCTTCAGGATCATTTCGTACGCCGGCAGCGCCAGCGGCACTTCCAGCAGGCGCTTGGCTTCGGCTTCATAGTTGGTGAACAGCGAGAACAGGAACTCGGTATTCGAGTGCTCGAAGTTGAAGGTCGATTGCTCGACTTCATTCTGGTGGAAGACGTCGCCGTAGGTCAGCTTCTTCTTCACGCCGTTTTCTTCCCACTCGGTCCAGACCAGGTCGAACACATTCTCGACGCCCTGCAGGTACATCGCGAGGCGCTCGATGCCATAGGTGATCTCGCCCAGCACCGGCTTGCAGTCAAGGCCGCCGACTTGCTGGAAGTAAGTGAACTGCGTCACTTCCATGCCGTTCAGCCAGACTTCCCAGCCCAGGCCCCAGGCGCCCAGCGTCGGGTTTTCCCAGTCGTCTTCGACGAAGCGCACGTCGTTCTCGGTCAGCTTCAGGCCCAGCGCCTCGAGCGAGCCGAGGTAGAGGTCGAGGATGTTTTCCGGCGCCGGCTTCAATACCACCTGGTACTGGTAGTAGTGCTGCATGCGGTTCGGGTTTTCACCATAGCGGCCATCCTTCGGGCGGCGCGACGGCTGCACATACGCAGCGCGCCACGGTTCGGGGCCGATCGCGCGCAGGAAGGTGCCAGTGTGCGAGGTGCCCGCACCGACCTCCATGTCATACGGTTGCAGCAGCGCGCAGCCTTGCGCGTCCCAGTACTCCTGAAGCTTCAGGATCACCTGTTGAAAAGTCAGCATGTCGGGGGTGCCACCGGTGTGGCTGGACAGAATGAAAGAAAGCCTGCGATTTTAACCGTTTTGACCCTGCCGGCGGCCAATCCGCCAGACCGCGAGCAGGATCGCGAACGCCAGTCCGACCGGCAAGGTGTTGCCGAATCGTATATACGGCGTCAGCCCCTGCATGCCCTGCACCTGAGCCGAGAGCGTGCCTTCGGTAAAGGGAGGCAGCAGCGCCGTGACCTGTCCGCGAGCGTCGATGACGGCGGTAGCGCCGGTATTGGTCGCGCGCAGCATCGGTCGTCCGGTTTCCAGAGATCGCATCCTCGACACCTGCAGGTGCTGAGGCAGCGCAATCGTGTCGCCGAACCATGCAATATTGGAAATGTTCAGCAGCATGCTGGCGACCGGCGTGCCGCGGTCGGCAGCCGCGGCGATCTGCGCGGCGATTTCTTCGCCGAACAGGTCCTCGTAGCAAATGTTGGGCAGCACGGCCTGGTCTTTTACGGCAAACGGCGGTTGGATCAGGTCGCCGCGGCCGAAGTCGCCCAGCGGCATCTGCATCAGGTCGACGAACCAGCGCGCGCCGGGAGGAATGAATTCGCCGAACGGCACCAGATGATGCTTGTCGTAGCGGTAGGCCAGCGGATTGCCGTCGGCGATCCCGATCACGCTGTTGAAGTAGATGCCCGGCCCCGTGCTCCAGGGCACGCCAACCAGCAGCCTGCTGCCGCTTTGCTGGCCGAATCGGGCAAGGCCGTCGAGATAGCCTTCCGGCAGCTGGGTCACCAGCATCGGCAGCGCTGTCTCGGGCGTGACGATCAGGTCGGCCGGCTGCGCGCTGATCAAGCGCTGGTACAGCGACAACGAGGCCGCCAGCTGTTCGCGGCTGAACTTCATGTCCTGCGGCACATTCCCCTGCAAGAGGCGCACGCTGATCGCGTTGCCATGGGGCTGGGTCCACGCAATGCCTTTCAGGGCCTGGCCGCCGGCCGGTATCAATACCAGCAAGGCAAGCGCGAGCTTGAGCGGGCGGCGTGCCGCCAAGGACAGGGCGATGGTGGCGGCGAGCACGGCCGCCAGCCAGCCGACGCCATAGACGCCGACCAGCGGCGTATAGCCGGCCAGCGGGCTGTCGCTGTGCGCATAGCCGGTGGCCAGCCACGGGAAGCCGGTGAAGATCCACGCACGCAGCCAGTCGGCCAGCATCCAGCACGCGGGCAGCAACAGCAAGGCTGCGAGGCCGACACTGCGGCCGCGCGACAGCCGGTGTGCGAGCGCCAGCGCACCGCCATACAGCAGCGCGAGGCCTGCGGACAGCAGCAGCACGGCCAGTGCCGCAATCCAGCCCGGCATGTGGCCGTAGTCGTGCATGCTCACATACAGCCAGTGCGTGCCGGTGGCGAGCGCCGCCAAGGCGAAGCTCCAGCCGAGCAGGAAGGCATGGCGGGTCGACGGCGCGCGCAGCGCCAGCAGGAACAGCAGCGCCAGCGCCAGCACCTGCAGCATCCACCAGCCGTACGGCGCGAATGCCAACACGGTCAAGGCGCCGGCCAGCAGTGCCAGCAGCAGCGGCAGTGCCGGTACGCGCATCAGGGATGCCATGTGCAATCGAGGGAAGCGCCGCGCAGCGCGGGCGAGCCTGGCCAGGAGGACGTGCCGCACAGGTCGCACCCGTCGGTCGTGCAGCACATGCCGAGCGACAGGGCGGCAGGGAAGGACAGGCGCAGGCCGGCTGTCATCCGCCGGCGTCGCCTTCGGGTTTGACGGGCAGCTTCTCGACCAGCAGCTGGTGCACCTGCCGCGCATCGGCGCGCAGCACTTCGAAGCGCAGTCCGTGCATGTCGAACTTCTCGCCCTTGCGCGGCATGCGGCCGAGGTGGTTGGCGACCATGCCGCCGATGGTGTCGACGTCGTCGCTGGCCAGCTGGGTGCCCAGCGTTTCATTGAACTGCTCGATCTCGGTCAGCGCCTTCACGCGCCAGCGCGGGCCGAAGTCGCCATCCTTGACCTGCAGTACGTTGTCTTCCTCTTCATCGAAGTCGTATTCGTCCTCGATGTCACCGACGATCTGCTCCAGCACATCCTCGATCGTGATCAGGCCGGCCACGCCGCCATATTCATCGACGACGATCGCGATGTGGTTGCGGTTGGCGCGGAAGTCGCGCAGCAACACGTTCAGGCGCTTGGACTCGGGAATGAAGACGGCCGGGCGCAGCATGTCGCGCACGTCGAAGGATTCTTCGGCGTAGTAGCGCAGCAGGTCTTTCGCCAGCAGGATGCCGATCACCTTGTCGCGGTCGCCATCGACAGCCGGGAAGCGCGAGTGCGCGGTGGCCAGCACCATCGGCAGCCAGTCCTCAATGGGCTTGGCAATGTCGACCACATCCATCTGCGAGCGCGGGATCATGATGTCGCGCGCGGCGAGGTCGGACACCTGGAAAACACCCTCGATCATCGACATCGCGTCGGCATCGATCAGGTTGCGCTCATGCGCATCGTGCAGCAGCTCGAGCAGCTCGCTGCGGTTTTCAGGTTCCGGGGAGATCAGTGCGCTCAGTCGCTCGAACAGCGAGCGGTGCGTCTTGGAGGGCGCTTTGTGCAGCGCCTTGGCGTCGGCGGAGCGGCTGCCTGGGGGGTAGTCTTGCATTTGGCGCAGAGCCAGAGTCACGGAAAGGACAGCATACCGCAAATTGGCGGGCCGACCCTCAATTCCACAGGGGTATTGCCCACGGAGGCACGACTCCCGGGGCTACCGCCGTCAGCGGTCACCATACGGATCGGGCATCCCCAGCCCGGCGAGGATTTCGGTCTCCAGCTGTTCCATCTCGACAGCTTCGTCGTCGTCTTCATGGTCATAGCCCTGTGCATGCAGCACGCCATGCACGATCAGGTGCGCCGCATGCTGCTGCAGCGGCAACTTGCGCTCGGCGGCTTCGGCCAGCAGCACGTCGGTGCAGAGCACGATGTCGGCCTGCACCGGGTCGTCTTCGCTCAGCACCTCGCCGTCAGCGTAGGCGAAGGTCAGCACATTGGTCGCATAGTCCTTGCCACGGTAGTCGCGGTTCAGCGCACGGCCTTCGTCGGCATCGACGAAGCGTATTGTCAGCTCGGCCGGGGCCAGCAAGGCGGCCTGCACCCAGCGGCGGATCTGCGGGCGTGGCAAGTCGTCAGCCAGCCGGCGGTCGGCGAATTGCACTGAGAGGGACAGTTTATTTTTTGTTGGCATCGCGCAGGGTGGCAGCAGCAGCGGCCGCGGTGGCGGCGTCATAGGCATCGACGATGCGGCCCACCAGCGGGTGGCGTACCACGTCGGCCGAGGTAAAGCGGGTGAAGGCAATGCCGCGCACTGATTCCAGTACCTTCAGTGCATCGACCAGGCCACTCTTCTGGCCGCGCTGCAAGTCGATCTGCGTGACGTCGCCGGTGACGACAGCCTTGCTGCCGAAGCCTATGCGGGTGAGGAACATCTTCATCTGCTCGGGCGTGGTGTTCTGCGCCTCGTCGAGGATGATGAACGCATGGTTCAGTGTGCGGCCGCGCATGTAGGCCAGCGGTGCGATTTCGATCGCCTGCTTCTCGAACATTTTCTGCGTGCGGTCGAAGCCGAGCAGGTCGTACAGCGCGTCATACAGCGGGCGCAGGTAAGGGTCGACCTTTTGCGCGAGGTCGCCCGGCAGGAAGCCCAGGCGTTCGCCTGCCTCGACGGCCGGGCGGGTCAGCACGATGCGGCGCACCGCGTCACGTTCCAGCGCATCGACCGCGCAGGCGACGGCCAGATAGGTCTTGCCGGTACCGGCCGGGCCGATGCCGAAGGTCACGTCATGCTCGAGGATGTGCTTCAGGTACTGGCTCTGGTGCGGCGTGCGTCCGCGCAGGTCGCTGCGGCGCGTCTTCAGCACCGGGCTTTCGGCGGGGGATTCCTCATCACTCTTCTTCGCGAGGATGGCCGGCTTTTCGCCATTGCTGCCCTGGGTGGCGCGCTGCTCGACCAGCGCCAGCTGTATGTCCTCGACCGAGATCGGCTTGTCGGCTTCGTTGTAGAAGCGCTCCAGCATGTCCACGGCGCGCGACGCATTGGCACCATCGGCAATGAAGCGCTCGCCACGGCGGAAGATGGTCACGTCGAGCGCCGCGGCGATCTGGCGCAGGTTTTCATCGAGCGGGCCGCACAGGTTGGCCAGCCGCGTGTTGTCGATCGGGTCGGGCGCGAAATGTCTGGTCGCGTGGCCGCCGCGGGTCGCGGAAGGGGATGTCTTCAAGAAGGTTCGCTCTGGTTCAAGTCGTGATCAGGGTGGGACGAAGGGCGCAAGGTCGGATCACGATCGGATCACGATCTCGCCGCGCAGCGAGAACGGGTGGCTGTCGGTGATCTTCACATCGACAAACTGGCCGATCAATCGTTTCGCCTGCGGCCCGCCATCGAAATTGACGACGCGGTTGTTTTCGCTGCGGCCCTGCAATTCCTGCTCGTTACGCTTCGACGGGCCTTCGACCAGCACGCGCTGCACGCTGCCGATCATCGCGTCGGAATAGCGGCGCGTATTGTCGGCAATGACTTTCTGCAGCTGTTGCAGGCGCGCCAGCTTCACGTCATGCGGCGTGTCGTCCTGCAGGTTGGCCGCCGGCGTGCCGGGGCGCGGGCTGAAGATGAAGGAGAAGCTGTTGTCAAAGCCGACGTCGTCGACCAGCTTCATCAGCGCGTCGAAATCGGCATCGGTCTCGCCGGGGAAGCCGACGATGAAGTCGGACGACACCGGGATGTCGGGGCGCACTTCGCGCAGCCGGCGGATCACGGACTTGTATTCGAGCGCCGTGTAGCCGCGCTTCATCGCCGCCAGGATCTTGTCCGAGCCATGCTGCGCCGGCAGGTAGAGCTGGTTCACCAGCTTGGGCACTTTGGCATAGGTGTCGATCAGCCGCTGCGTCATTTCCTTCGGATGGCTGGTCACGTAGCGGATGCGCTCGATGCCATCGAATTCGGCGATGTATTCGATCAGCAGCGCGAAGTCGGCGATCTCGCCATCGGCCATCACGCCGCGGTACGCATTGACGTTCTGCCCGAGCAGCGTCAGGTCACGCACGCCCTGTTCAGCCAGTGTGGCCACCTCGGCCAGCACGTCGTCGAAGCGGCGCGAAACTTCCTCGCCGCGCGTGTAGGGCACCACGCAATAGCTGCAGTACTTGCTGCAGCCTTCCATGATCGACACATAGGCGCTGGCGCCGTCGACCCGTGCCGGCGGCAGGTGGTCGAACTTCTCGATCTCGGGGAAGCTGATGTCGATCTGCGGGCGGCCGCTGGCGCGGCGCTGCTTCAGCAGGTCGGGCAGCCGGTGCAGGGTTTGCGGGCCGAACACCACGTCGACATACGGCGCGCGGTGGACGATGGCCTTGCCTTCCTGCGACGCGACGCAGCCGCCGACGCCGATCACCAGTTCCGGCTTTTTCTTCTTCAGCTCGCGCGCGCGGCCAAGGTCAGAAAACACTTTTTCCTGCGCCTTTTCGCGCACCGAGCAGGTGTTGAACAGGATGATGTCCGCATCTTCCGGGGTGTCGGTGCGGACCAGGCCTTCGGCGACGTTGAGCACGTCGGCCATCTTGTCCGAGTCGTACTCGTTCATCTGGCAGCCGAAGGTCTTGATGAATAGCTTTTTTTGCATCTGGGGTGAAGCGCGGCGGCCGGTTTCCCGCGGGATCATCAGGGGAAAGAACGACGGCAATTCGCCGGATATGGGGTGGAATGCTGAAAAGTATAGCAGGCTCAGCCCTGTCGCTTCAGGGCCTGCCGTACCGGAAAACATCCGCGGCGCTGGTAAAGTATTGCGCTTTGGTAAGTATTTCTCCGGTCAGCACGCCACCTGCAGCCACCTGCACGCCACCCGTATGTCCACCGAACTCCTCGGCTTCGTCCTCGCCTTCCTCTACCTTGGCCTGCTGCTGGAATTCGTGCCGCGTTCGCGCGACCGCCTGCTCAAGCACATCAGCGTCTACTGGCCGCTTGCCATCGCCTGCCTGACGATCAGTTTCCTGCTGGCCGGTCTGGTGCCCAATGCGCCCGGCTATGTGGTGACGGTGATGAACGTGTTCGGCTGGTGTGCCAGCCTGATGATGTGCGTCGCGTTGCGCTCCTTCCGGGCGCCGGTGACGGCGCAGCTGAAGCGGTGGCTGGTGCTGGCCGTGGTGGCCGCGGCGATCGTCTTCGACATCATCCGCCAGCAGGGCAGCAGCTACTACGTGATACGCGCGACCTACTCGACAGTCATTTTCGCGGCCTCGTCGCTGTGGCTGATCATCGAGACCGACTATATCCAGCGCATCCACCGGTCCAGCCAGCTGCGCATCACGCTGGTGATCGCCACATTGATTTTCCTGATGCTGAGCGCCCGCGCGGTGCTGCTGCCGATGTCCGGTATCGACAGCCTCGAGCATGTGCACCAGGAGAACCTGTTGCTGACCTTGTCGCGCCTGTTGCCGACGCTGGCCACGTTCCTGCTGGTGTTCTCGATCAATAACTTCTTCTTCGAGCGCGTGCTGCAGCTGGAAGACGCCGTCAGCCGCTCGCTGCAGTCGACGATGGCCAGCCTGAACCAGGCCGAGGGCGAGAACCAGCTGATCCGTGAACTGAACCAGTCGCTGCGGCAGAGCATCGACGAGAAGCAGCAACTGTTGCAGGCGCTGATGGTGTCGAACAAGACGCGCAACCTGAGCATGTTTTCCGCCGCGCTGGCGCATGAAGTCAGCCAGCCGCTGGCGGCCATTCAGTTGAATGCGCAGATCCTGATGCGCGACGACCTCGACAAGCTGCCGGTCGAGCAGCGCCAGCAGCGCTTGCTGAACATTGTCGAGGGCAGCCGTCGCGCTTCTTCCATCGTGCAGCGCCTGAAGCGCTTCATCAACAACCGCGAGAAAAGCCCGGCCAGTTTCCCGCTGCAGGCCGCGGTCGACGACGTGCTGGGCCTGGTGCAGCCCCGCCTCGACGCCGGAGGCATACGCGTGAAGCTGTCGGTCGCACCCCATGTGCAGGTCTTCGCCGATGAATCGCAGTTGCAGATGGTCTTGCTGAACCTGGTCAACAATGCGATCGATGCGGTGATGGACAGGGAGGAAGGACGCTGCATCTGGATTTCGGCAGCCCATGCGGGCCCGCTGACCGAGCTGGTGGTCGAGGACAATGGCGCGGGCATCGATCCCGCGCAATTGGAGTCAGTGTTCGAGGTATTCCAGACCACGAAGGTCGAAGGCATCGGGCTCGGTCTGTGGCTGTGCCGGGAAGTGATGGCCCTGCATGGCGGATTCATCCGGGCCGGGCTGCGGCCGGGCGGTGGCGCCCGCTTCGTGGTGGGCTTGCCGGCACCGGCGGCGGCCAACGCTTGAGCCGGTGACAGCCAGTTTCATCACCGAAATCAGTTTTCGAAAAAAGGCCCGGATTGCGTCAAAAAGCGCGCGCAACCTGCAAAAAACTTGCACGGAATCAACTGTTTATCGCTATGATCGCCGCAGGTTCAGCAGAACATGTGCGGCGATGATCGGCAAAAAGCTCAGTGATCGCAGGACGGCCCTCGGGCTGGAAATTGCGGATGTCTCCCGCCTGTCCGGGATGACGCCTCGTCAGATCACGGCCATCGAACGCTCGGATTTCCAGCACTTCAACAGCGAACAGGAACTGGCGCGCCTGCTGAAGCTGTATGCCAAGAAGCTCGACATCGACCTGGGCGACCCTGACCTGAGCCGGTGCATGCCTTTCCCCGAAGCTGCCCAGCCTCCGGCCGAGCGCGAAGTGCCGGTGCCGGCCTTCCTGCTCAAACAGCCTTCTGAAAAATAAGCGAGACCGGTTTGATGATGGCGGCATGGACACGCGCAGTACGCGCCAGCGGCGGGCGCACGGGCAGCGGCAAGGCAGCGTTGGCGCTGGCCGGCCTGCTGTGTTTCGCGCTGCTGCGGGCGAGCCCCGTTGCCTTCGCCGGCGATACGCCTGAGCTTCAGCGGGCGGCCGAGCGCATCATCCGCAGCCTCGAGCCTATCCACGGCAACATCCGGGTGGCGCGCAGCGACACCTGCAGCTTTCGCATTGACCGGGAGTTCTCCGGCGAGCTGGCGACGCACCAGCAGGTGAGCCTGAACCTGGCCGCCGTCACCTACGCCGACCGCGGGGCGACCCTGGGGCCGAAGCGCAACGACGAGACCTACCGCGACATCGCCAAGCATCGACCGTACGCGGTGTTCTTTGGCAGCCGCAGCGGCAAGACGGTCGCCCACACCGAAACCTGGTTCGATCCCAACCCTTTCCGGCTGGCCCGATCGTTTGTCGATGAGACGATATTCGAGCTTTACGCAGAATCCATTGCCGAGCGGGATGCGCTGGCCGAAGCGGTCATGGCACTGGCGGCCGCCTGCCGGGACACGCACTGACCGGGGCGCCACTTTGGTCGCTACCTGCGGCCGGCACGACATTGCTCAAACTTTCCTGTAGTCACCGTCAATACACTGACGAAAAATCCAGGGGGGACAGGGATGGTGCCAGACGACCATGCACAGGAAATCCGGCGAATGGCCAGGCTGGCCTGCTGGCTGGCCTTTGCGGTCATGCTCGTGTACCTGTTGCAGGACTACCTGCTGGGCGGGAATGGTGACAAGCAGGGTGACTGGCTGATCAACATCGAGCAGGTCGCCGTGCGGCGCGGCTTGCTGGGTTCGGCGTTCATTTTCCTGTCGGACGCGCTGCATCTGGATTTGCTGCTGCTGGTCGTGCTGTCGCAGGCGGCACTACTGCTGCTGTTTGCAGGCCTGCTGTTTCGGGTGATACGCGCGCTGGAGCAGCAACCGATCTTCTGGCTGTTGCTGTTCTGCCCGGCCTTCGTGCTTCTCTTCTGGGGCAATGACCCTCACGGCAGCCTGCGCAAGGAGCTTTTCGTCTATTGCGCTTTTGCGCTGGTACTGGTCGGCATCGTCGACCGCCGTCCCGCTTGTTTCCCGCTTTCGATCGCATCGTTCGCCGTCGGGCTCCTGGCGCATGAAGCCAATATCCTGTTCCTGCCAGCCTTCCTGTGGCTGCTGTTTCGCGTGCAGCGTGAGGGCTTGCTATCCCTTGCAGCGTTCGCCAGCGGCGCGCTGTTGTTGAGCGCCGTCGCGGTGGCGTCGGCGGCCTTCGTGCTGCGGCATGTTCATGTCGCCGATGTCGGGCTGGTGTGCGCGCCATTGATGGCGCGCGGACTTCCTGCCTCATTCTGCGACCGTGCCATTACCTGGGTGACGCGCGACCTGTCCTATGCGATCGAGGCGACGGCTGCCAGCTGGTCATGGGAGAGCGGGTCAGTCGCCGTCATCTATCTGGCCCTGACCGCAGATGCATGGTGGTTCAGCGCACACTTTGCGCAGCGGCGGCGTCTGATGCTGATGTATGTGCTGACCGCGCTGCCTTTCCTTCCTCTGTATTACATCGCCCTTGATTGGGGCCGCTGGACGAACTTCCACATCAGCAGCTGGATTTTCCTGGTGCTGGCCGAGCAGTTGCTGGGGCGCCTGCAAATGACCCGGCCTTGTAATCAAACGATGTTGTACCTGCTGGTCGTCGGCGCATTGCCCTGGGCGCCGGCCCACATGAACTATCTGTCGGCGCCGCGCGCAGTACTCGTGATTCTCGTTGTCCTCCTGTTGAGGGCGGCGGTGCGATCCCTCCGGCATCGCCATCGCCGGGCATCCGACGTTCCCGCCACTGCGGGCGTTTCGTCAGACACCGCGCGATAGCGGCATGCCCTCCCTGAGTTGGGCATCCGCGGGCGGCGGCTCAGAGCTTCGACTGGCCTGTCCTTCGGGACAGCGCTTCATGCGCTTCACGGCGTTCGCTGTAGCGATCGACCAGATAGGGTGAAATGTCCCGCGTCAGCAGCGTGAATTTCACCAGCTCTTCCATCACGTCGACCACCCTGTCGTAGTAGGACGAAGGCTTCATGCGTCCGGCTTCGTCAAATTCTTCGTAAGCTTTCGCGACCGACGACTGGTTCGGTATCGTCAGCATCCGCATCCAGCGCCCCAGCACCCGCATCTGGTTCACCGCATTGAACGACTGCGATCCGCCGCAGACCTGCATCACTGCCAGCGTCTTGCCCTGCGTCGGACGAATTGCCCCCAGTGCCAGCGGTATCCAGTCGATCTGCGCCTTCATGATGCCTGTCATCGCGCCATGGCGCTCCGGCGACGACCAGACCATGCCTTCGGCCCACTGGCACAGCTCACGCAGCTCGGCCACCTTCGGGTGCGTGTCAGCGGCGTCGTCGGGCAGCGGCAGCCCGCTTGGATTGAAGAAGCGCGTCTCTGCACCCATCGCTTGCAACAATCGCGCAGCCTCTTCGGCGAGCAGCCTGCTGAACGAGCGTGCACGCAGTGAACCATACAACAACAAGATGCGTGGTGGATGGGATGATCGCTGCTCGGGAAAGAGTGCAGCATGATCAATCGGTTGAAAGCAATTGGCGTCCAGGTTCGGCAGATCGTTCATAAGGCATTCATGGCAAGGAGGAAGGTCAATGGCGAGACTATCAGACAGGTGCCGGATTCAGCCGGGGGCGTGTTTCCTACGCCAGCCACAGCAGTAACGCGCCTGATGCGCCCATCGCCAGGGCGACGAGCCAGAATGCCTCTGTGCAGGGCCATGGCGTTGTATCAGGTCGGCTGGTTTTGTCCGGTGCTGCGCTCGTACCAGGGGCGCGAACGGTTCACAATCCTCACCACGATCAGCATGACCGGCACTTCGATCAGCACGCCAACCACAGTCGCCAGCGCAGCGCCGGATTCGAATCCGAACAGGCTGATCGCTGCAGCCACCGCCAGCTCGAAAAAGTTGGACGCGCCTATCAGCGCCGACGGGCAGGCAACGCTGTGCGATTCGCCGAGGCGGCGGTTGAGCCAGTAGGCCAGTGCGGAATTGAAGAACACCTGGATCAGGATGGGCACGGCCAGCAAGGCGATCACCAGCGGTTGGCGAATGATGGCTTCGCCCTGGAAGGCAAACAGCAACACCAGTGTCGCCAGCAGCGCCGCAATCGACCATGAGCCGATGCGCTGCATCGTCGCGTCGAACGCCTGCTGCCCCCGGGTCATCAGGCGCCGACGCCATAGCTGGGCCAGCACGACCGGGATCACGATGTAGAGCACGACCGAAGTCAGCAGCGTATCCCACGGTACCGTGATCGACGAGATGCCAAGCAGCAGTCCGACGATGGGCGCGAACGCAAACACCATGATGCTGTCATTGAGCGCCACTTGCGACAGCGTGAACAGCGGATCGCCGTTCGTCAGCCGGCTCCAGACGAACACCATTGCCGTACAGGGAGCGGCAGCCAGCAAGATCAGGCCCGCGATGTAACTGTCCAGCTGATCCGGCGGCAGCAGAGGTGCAAACAGCTGGCGGATGAAGATCCAGCCCAGCAGCGCCATCGAGAACGGCTTTACCAGCCAGTTCACGAACAGCGTCACGCCGATGCCCCTGATGTGCCGGCGCACTTCGTGCAAGGCACCGAAGTCGACCTTCACCAGCATCGGGATGATCATCACCCAGATCAGCAGCCCGACTGGCAGGTTCACGCGCGCGACTTCGATTGCGCCAATCGCGTGGAAGGGGGCAGGGAAGAACTGACCGAGCGCGATGCCGGCGACGATGCAGAGGAATACCCACAGGGTCAGATAGCGTTCGAAGAAGCTCATGCGTGGGCCAGCTTTTTCAGTTCGGACTGGAGGCTCATCGCATCGAGCTTGTCGAGCGGCAGTGCTGCCAACAAGTCGATTCGCTTCCTCAGCCCGGCCATGACGTCCATGAAGGCCTTGCGCTTCGCTTCGTCGTCGCCATCCACCTGAGACGGATCAGGAAAGCCCCAGTGCGCCGTAGCTGGATTGCCCGGCCAGACGGGGCATACCTCGCCGGCCGCGTTATCGCAGACGGTGATGATGAAATCCATGTTGGGGGCGCCGGGGGCGGCAAACTCGTCCCAGCTCTTCGAGCGCAGCTTGTCGGACGGGTAGCCCATCTTGAGGGCCAACTCGGCGGCGAACGGATTCACCTTGCCGCCCGGTGTCGAGCCGGCCGAATAAGCGACGAAGCGTCCGCTGGGATGGGTCGATGCCAGGGCCTCGCCGAGGATGGAGCGCGCCGAATTGTGCGTACAGAGAAACAGCAGGTTGTAGGTTTTCATCGGACTTTCTTTTTCAGTTGGACAGGAGTGCAGGGTTTTCCGCCGCAGCAGTTCTCCAGCAGGAAGCCGGACAGCGACTCCACCAGCGCGGCGTTGGGTCTGTAAATCAGGTTGCGGCTCTGGCGCTCGACCAGCAGCAAGCCGGCACGCGCCAGTTCTTTCAGGTGGAAGCTCAGCGTGGCATTCGGGATGCCGAGGCACTCGACCAGCTCGGAAGGAGTCAGGCCGCTATCGCCCCTCTGCACGACGAGGCGAAAGATATTGAGGCGCGTTTCCTGTCCCAGCGCCAGGAAGGCGGCAATGGCATCCGTATTATTCATATTTCCAATTCTATCGAAATATTGATGTCAGCAATGTGACAAGCGAGCGGCAGCATGCCCCGCGTCTGGACATCGCAGGACGAAGTCCATCGAAAGTGATTGCGAAGGGTCGGGGCCAGGGAGAACTGCTGAAAGCAGACGGGTAGACAAGCGGTCTGCCGCAAGGCGCAAGACGTAAAAAAAGCACCTGGATCGCTCCAAGTGCTTGATTTACTTATTGAATTCTGGTGGTGATAGGTGGACTTGAACCACCGACCCCAGCATTATGAGTTTGTCAACAAATAGTACAATATTAGTATTTTCAATGCTTTTAAGGCGATTAAAAGCAAGTAGTACAGTATGTAGTACAGTAAATATTATCAAAAATACCAAATAAAATGTAAGCCAAACATTGCTTGTGCTCAGCGTCCCCTGTGTCCAGTCGTTTCCACATTTGACAGGCATTAAACTTACGTTACCTTTGTGTCTTTCACAGAATTTTTCCCAGTGTCAGATGCCCACTTTTCGTAATCCGCCCAAGCCAGCACAGCGTGAGCGAGATTTGTTTGCTGAACGGCTTAATCAAGCATTGACCGCTGCTGGCATGGAGACAAGGGCTACGGTGCTTCAGCGTGCCTTCAACAAGCGGAGCCAGCTACCGCCCGTAACTGTGCATGCAGCTCGCAAGTGGCTCATGGGTGAGTCCATTCCCGCACATGACCGTTTGCAGGCTTTGGCAGCAATTGTGGGTGTTTCCGCTTCTTGGTTGAGATTTGGCGAAAGTATTGAGGACAAGTCTAGCAAGTCGCTATCAGCCCAAGAGCAGCTATTGATTAAGTACTATAGAAAGCTTGGTAGGGAAGAACAGCGGCATATCTTGGCAATAGTACGCAGCATGTCAGAGGGTGAAAGGAGAAAGTAGCCTCGCTAGTCTCGCTTTTCCCATCGTTTCTCCACAGCGGGTACTCCATGTGTACGTTCATATTCTAAATCCGCTTGTCGTTGGGCTTCGCCGTGGCTTAGCATCGCAATAGCGACATCATCTTCAGTGGGCTTGATGGTTTGTGCGTCTCGAGCCATCTTAGCGGCTAGGTATTTTTGTACCCACTCGTGCTGCCACGCACGAGGATAAACTTTTATGGGTTCAGCAGTTGCTTGGGTGGGCGGAGTATTTCGAGGTAATGGTGTTGGGGGAGTATTACCACCTGCAGCTTTTGCTTGCTGACTGATTTTAAGTACTGGGCGGGCTGGTATTGCAAACTCATAAAAACGCATATCATCCTCCTTGCATTAGTACTTATGCTAGGAAGAAACGATGAGGAAAACTGTCGGGTATTGTCTATTTGTCCTATCATTTGTTGCTTGGATTGCGATAGCGGTACTGCCTTTTTTTGATTTGTCTCTGTCAGCAGCGGCTGCATTGACTACTGCACTCGTGATTACGGGTGAAGTTTTGTTTTTCTTGAGTATCGTATTGCTTGGTCGAGAGTTTTTGGACAAAACCAAGCAAGTCTTCGGAGTGCTCAAGATTTTTACAAAGAATAGGGCTGACCGCAGCAGCCAGCCCTAGCCCCAATTACTTTTCAAACCCAGCCCGTAGCTGTCCGCTGGCTGCTTCAATCTGTGTGTCTAGTTCACCCGCAAGCACGGCTGCCTTGAGCGAGTGCAGGGCAGCAATCAGCTCTTCACCGCTAGCTAGCTCAATAGCGTTCTTGCCCTTGGCTAGCTCCAAAACCTTGCTTCCATAACGCACGGCGAGGTTCAGCTTGCCAGCGTCGTTAATCCAAAACCACTCTTTTACCCGCTTGACAGCCTCAACAGTAGTTCGCTCACCTGTGTGTTTATTGGTAACGGTACGCAGACGCTTGGGGGCGTAAATTGCTCCAGCTCGCTGTGCTTCACACAGCTCAATTTGTTCGTGCAGCTTGTTCGCTAGTTTGTTTCGACGCTGTACTACAGGGCTTAGGGTGCGGGCTCGCTTGCTGGCGACTAATTTGAAGCTGGTAAGTGTGCTCATGTATGTTCTCCTTAATAAGTTGGACTGCACACATAAGTTATGAGGTATTGAAGTAGTGGACGACCAGAATCAGGCAGATTTGCCAGAGTTTTTCAGGGTTGCCGTCAAAAACCCACAAAAACCAATAGATTTTGTTCGGGTTTTGTTTGGTTCAGCTAAATAAAGCTATGGATATTTACGAAATTCGCAAACGAACTGCTTATGAACCTAACGCTGCTCCCACGCAAAAGAACGCAGTCCGCAGCTGGCTCACAACCTTGCGAGGCGAATACCAGTTTGCGGTCACACTTACGCTCAAGCAGCATACAGAGCTGAAGCATGATCATGGGGTTCAGTTCAAACGCCTAGTGCGGGAAGATTGCGACAGAGTTGCCAAGCGATTTATCCAAAAGCTCAACCGTCAAGCGTTTGGTAAAGCAGCAGAGAGGCACAGCAAGAGCCTCCGCTACTTGGTAGTAGTAGAGGGCGAAAGGACAGATAAACAGCTGCATTTACACCTCGCTGTGGGCGGTTTTCCCAGGCATTACCTACCAAATCAGTTTCCGACAATGGTGACAAACGCAGTAAATTTAGTACGAGAGCTTGACGTTCAGCACGATGTACAAATTATGGACTCAGGCTGGACAGATTACATAACAAAAGAACTAGGACGCAGAGACACAGACAATGTGCTCTGGCATTTGGCATAGCAGCAGCTAAGGCATTACTGGGCTCGTTTCCCTCTTGTCGCCAGTGATAAAGCTCGTTCAAGCTTTAATTGCTGTTGTTTATCCATCACTTTCGTACAAGCTCACTTCTGTAAAAAATACTGTCTGCCTTCAATCAGAACATCAAAATGAGCGAAAAAATCTACAAAATAGAATCGGGTGACAAGCTGACTGAGCGAGCAAGCGAGCAAAGATAGCGAAGTCACAGCGAACGAAGTTCGCTTAGTACAAATAGCAATCCAGCTGATTACTAAATTTTACAAAGACTATATTCCCGCACAAGCTCGTAGCCAAAGCAATTAGATATGCGATTCTTGCAACCAAGCACGCAATCAATAACACGCTAAAAACGAACAGCTTAAATACAGCAGCTGCGTACAAGCCCTACAAAGCGTTTATTTTGATTGGTTAGCTGCGAGTAGCTGGGGCGGACAAAAACAGCTTGTAGGGCTTGTACGCAGCTGCAAGTTATAAGTCCTGCGATTTTTATAACCAATTCGCTGCCGATCTCACAACAAATCAGCTAAATAGCAATATCAAAGCTTACGCAGATAAGCTTTGGTTTTTTCTTAGCCCACTGCTAAGTCATTGAATTTTGGAAGGAATCGCTTTTGACACAAAACCCGCAGAAAAAGGTCGTCCACGCAAAACAAAGAAATTACATTCAACGCATAGCTAACTTTTGGTTTGGAAAGCAGACTATGCCCAAGCAAGCAAAAACACTTCAGCCACAAGAATTGAGGCGAGTACTTGATTACATCGCAACTCGCCCGCATGCTCTACGCAATCGAGTCATGCTCTTAGCCACTCACTACGCAGGATTACGAGTTGGAGAAGTGGCGAACTTACGCTATCAGGATGTGGTGGATACCGCAGGTGCTGTGAGAGATGAGATTCGGCTAGAGCCAGAGCAGACAAAAGGGCGTCATGCACGAGTGGTATTCGTCAATTCCAAGCTGCGTCGGGAGTTGGAGGCTTACCTGCTAGCGTACCCACCTACAAAACCCGAGCACCATTTGTTCTATACCCAAAAGCGAACAGCGGAGGGATTTACACCAAACACACTAGCTCAGCACTTTCACTACATCTACAAACGGGCAGGCATAGAAGGCGCCAGTAGCCATTCGGGCAGACGCACTTTCATCACTAACCTGGCAAGCAAGGGTGTCAGTGTGCGAGTATTGATGAGCTTGGCTGGACACCGACATATCGGCACCACCCAAGCTTACATTGATGTCAACGACGATATGAAGCGTAAAGCCGTTGAACTTGTTTGATTATGCTTCTTTGATTAAGTCAAAGAGGAAATCTTTACTAATAACGTGAAGAAAATCTTTGTACTGTTCAAGCTCCCAATTGTTGCTATTTCTCACGTGACAATTAAGTCGTGAAACAATTGAAGAAACACGTTCTACTTTGTGAACACTTGTGTGTTCGCCACCACTTTCGTTGTTTATGCTAACTTCAAATTGTTCATAGATATTATATTTCTTAAACAATTTAGCAAGTCTTCCAACAACTTTAAAAGTACATTCAAAGTCACCACCATATTGAGTCATGTCGACTCGAGATATTTGTACACAATATTTTCTACGAGTGCCAATATCAAATTCATCATATTCAGATGACCAATTTTCTTTAGCAATGCTCCAACTGCCGTTTTTGTTTATGTAGTCTTTAATACTGTTACGAACAAGTCTCAACAGAAAATCATTAATCGCATCTATTGCCTCCCAAATTAATTTTTCTTTGTTATTCTTTTCTTTAAGACTATTCCAAAAAATATACTCATATTCCTCGATATTTTGTTCTTTCAGAAAAGTTCCAAATTGAACACCTATATCGAAGACTGCACGACTATCATTCAAGCGACAGTCGTCAAATAGTTTTTGAAGTTTCGCTTCAAGTTCATTAAGCTGTGTATTCATAAAACCTCCAAGTAAAGTAGTTGAGCCTTGACTCTAAAGAGCGAATATTTTTTCGTCGAGCGAAGGTCGATAATTTGTTTCAATGAGCCGTTTTTACGTAAAAATGGACGACAGAGGTGACTTCGTACCCGCCACCTCTGTCCATTCAGCTTAAGAGAACAGGCTGTCGCTTTGCACGCTCATTTCCTTCCAGTTCTGCATGGGAATATCAAATACACGTGCAGGATTTGAAGTGAGGAAAACACGAGCATGTTCTTCACACTCTTTTCCGCCGATGTGCTTATGAACAAGAGCCATTGATAGAGGCAAATATGCTCTACGCCAGTCGTTTCGAGTGTTTCTCTTGATGTTTCGACGCTCACGCCTATTTCTAACTTCACTCAACATCGCTTTGTAGTGTTCTTCAAGCACCTCAGCGTACTTGCTATGCTCGTCAGTACTTCTGTTATACCCACGCATTGCACCAGCTACAGCAGCTGAGTAAATTTGCTCACCAGTTGCAAAAATTACCTTGAACATAAAAACTCCTTAAAGTTGAAAAATGACAAAACAATCTTTGTCGGGATTGATCTCAACATAGAGCCTTTTTTTCTTCGAGCGAACCTGTGAAGAACTTGCTCTAGCTGCCGTTTTTAACTAAAAACGTCAGAAAGAAGATGATTCCATCACGCTCGCTCGACGATAAAAACGACGCTCTTTAGAGTCAATGAACTTGTTGAAAGACAAGTTTTTTCGACTTTTAAGGAGATTTTTATGTTGGAGAAATACTGTAGTGTTTGTGGATGTGAATGTGACAATATGAGCTACTCATTCGATACTGAAATTCGTAAAACTCGTATTGGGGTTGTATGCGTAGCGAATGACGTGCTCAACAAAAGCATTATTAAAAAGTTAAGCGGTGAGTGCGTGCTACACGGAGAAGGGGAGTATGTCGATGGCTATACGTATTTGACGTATGACGAAGATGAATTGGAAATGATTGACTACATAAGAGGGTACTTAGAAGGGCATATTAGATGTTTTGAATTGAAATAAAAAAAGCCTCGTAAGAGGCTTTTTTTGCGTGAAATACTCAAGGCTTATAGAACACAAAGATGGGCTCATATTTCCGCCATTTGCCATTAACAATGCAAAAATTCTTCATGCTAGGCTGACGTGTCTCTTTCTTGATTTTCATTGAAGGACTTTTTGCAAGAACCATTTTTAATTTTCCCTCATATCTCAATCCAAACTCTTTTAGTATTTCTACTGTGTCTACTTCAAGAGGATATTGAGTTGAGCCGACATTTATATCCGCTATGTTAATAGCGAGTATGCGGTCATTCTTTAGCCATTCAGCTGAAGTCTTTAATGTTGGTCTGAGAAAATTATCCCTCCAACTATCATATTCTTTGAATTTTATTGAGCTTTGTGTAGGTTCGTCGCTGTAGATTTCAGCGGAAAAATAAGGGGGTGAAGTAAAGACGAAATCAATCTTACCCTTGTATTTCTTAAACTCCTCATTTTCAGAAACGTCTTCGCTTCCACAACAAATATATGTTCCTTTGAATTCTCTTCCGTATCGAACATGGCTTCTGAATATGCGTGCCATATATTCGTAGCGAGAAATTCCTAATTCTTTAATCCAGTTCTCTGTGTTTGGGTCAGTTCCAATATAGTGAATTGCTCTATCTCTCAAACTTAATGCACCGAGTAACCGCCCACCGAACCCCATGCTTGGGTCGAAGATAGCAATTTCCTCTTGGTCGACGCATCTGTCTGTTGCGTACTTATACAGAAGGCGTGCAATTGCGGACGGGAAGTTATTTGGTGCAATACCAGCACCAAGCTCCAAATGCCTGAAAATCAATGGAAGTACACGTTTCGCAGATTCATTGATTCCGTAAACACGAATCCGAAACAAGCTATCGTCACTTACTTTGCTTAGGTCAACGCCATTGAGATGATGTTTCTTCAACAAGCCCTTCGATTTGAGTGCCTTGAGCTCCTTTACATTGATACGTGGCGTTCGCTTTTCGATTTTGGCGGACGCATCAATCCAAAGACTTCGTTGTCCTTTACTAGTTGCTTCCTCTAAAAGAATCTCTTCGGTAATACGGCGAGCTTCTTTTCTCAAGTCACCTTTGAAAGAAACTGGTGGTCTATAAATAGGAGCAAAGTCATAGAAGCCATCCTCCCTTATGCATTTGACTAACACAGCAAGCGTCTTTTCACGGGCTGACTGCTTGGCAAACAAGTCATACACACTAACAGCCTTGCCTTCACCAACCGTATCTTGTGCTTTAAGGATGTTAGGAAAAAACGAATTTGCAATCGAAACACGAGCACCGTCAATCACACAATCAAGTGTTCGTGTCTGCTCATCTTTAAACCACATCTTGTCTGTGTCAACTTTACAGATACGTTCAAATTCACTACCCATCTCCTCAAGTCTTACGCCAGCCTTTGGGGGTTGCCCAAATTCGTCCCATTGCAAAGTAACAGCAAAGCAAAGTTCGTCAACCCACACAGAAAAGTCTTCATCACTACATCTAAACAGTTCGCCAAATGTTTTATTAAGCGATGAATTGATGAGGTCATCATTCTTGGTATAGAAATACGACATCGTTATGCCTTGTTGTCAAACCTTGTGACTTCTTTCAATGCCTTCTGAGCTAACAATTTAATGTTTGGAATGGTGCTGCGACTTGCCATATCTTTGAGACGTTTCAGTCCGCCTTTAACGTCCTTGCCCTCGGTAACTAAACGAACCTGCTCCCAAATATAGAGCTCCTTGTCCATGCTTGAAAGTTCGGTAAATTGGTTAGGCACTTTGTTATCGATGCACCACTTCTTCAACTGCCCACGAGTCACGTGCTCGATTCCGAGCAACTTTCTAATCTTTGCTAAGTCTTTGTAGTCATCAGGCAGGCAAGTACGCATAACCAACTCATCTTTGATAACAATTTCAGCTTTGTTTTTTTGGTTCCTTTCCTTTGTTAAAAAATGAGCCGCATCCTCTAGCATACGAATCTCTTCATAACTAATGTTCTTTAGTCCAGCCTCAGACTGAGCAATCATTTCACACGCTTGCTGGTGGATAATTTTTCTATGCCACTCAGCAAGAGAGTTATCTTTGTGTGTATGAGTAATCGTGCCGCCGTACTTTGTCAGAAGCTTTAGCAATTCAGCTTGGAACTGCTCAGTGTTTGTGGGGGCTGCAATGCTTATGGTGCCGACTTCGTAGGTTTTCTCCTTTTCCTTTTTTGAATCTGCGGACTTGGATTTGGTGGCTGACTTTTTGGGTTGTGTTTCACGTAAAAGCTTGGCACTTGCAAGAGTAAAGTTGGGTGTAATTTCCCCACTTTCAATTTGTTTGACCAGCAATTTCTCGTCTACACTGGCAAGGTAGTAAAGCGTGTTGTAGCCGTTTGGCAAGCGTGAGTGATAGGAAGGATTGCTGAGAACTGGGTTCTCAGCAATCTTGATGAGGAAAGCCGCAACGGTAGAACTGAAAGGAAGTTCCGCCTCAAGTAGGCTGTAGCTTACGCCTAATTGCCCCTTCGCTAGCTTGACCAAGTTGCCTACCTCAATCACGCTCTGAACGCTTTTCTGCCATGCGGACTCGATGCGGCTACGCCATTCCGCTAACTCTTTTTCATTACTGATAACTACCGTGTTCATAGCGGTCCTTAAATGTCATTTTTACTTAAAAACGCACAAAAGAAGCTATCAGACTTTATACAGTTTTGGGGAAATTAATCAGATTTTTCTAATAAAGAAAACACCTTATACCCGTTCTCGTAAGGCTTGTTTATAGGTGCATTTTAAGTTCTTGCGACTTGCTGTAACGACCTTTACTGTTTATTAAAATGCAACGAGATCACAAGAGGCTTGGGGCTTATCTGAAATGAATCGTTTAAACGAGCAAAGTTTTGATTCATTTGGGTAACAAATAAGACTACACTGACAATCAACCAGCCGATGTTCAGCAAAATTGCTGATCTTGGATTCCATTGAACAAAAATTACAGGAATCAAGCAGTGAGCGTAGTGAGACGCTTCAGAATCTATGGTGATAACGTTGTTGAGTGTCAGCGAGCTTTCGGAATTATTTGTGAAGCATTGCTTGTACCGTCGACTAATGTTTCTTTTGACACGACAAGCATCGTTCTTCCTACATTTGTAGTTCAACTTAACGGCTCGCAGTTAAGTTTTCAAATGGTTCCAGGGTACGGAGAGAACCGTTGGAACGTGGACATACTCAAGCTACTTGATAGTAAGGGTGGTCTCCTTCGAGAAGCGCCAGACAGTCTGATAACGGAAATCGTCTCCAATGAGGAAGTCATTAGATTTGCTATTGAGTTCTGTGGAGCACTACCAGCTGGAAACCAAGCTTGGCAAAGGAACGGACGAGCTCTAAGCTTTGCTTATTCGAAAGTCCCTTACTTCTACATAACAGAATTAGGTGGTTTCGAGCTTGATGGTGATCGTGATCGTAAAGCTGAACGAGTCCCGAATCCGCTTATTCCTTTTAGCTACATTAATGTATCCCTAGAGATGGATACGGCTGTTCTACCGATTTACATTCCGAGTCCTGGAGCCTCACCAGAGACACAAGAGAGATATAAAACTGTTTTCGGAATGGTTGACCTCCGTTCGTATATAAAGCAAGCAATTCTTGGTGAAAGCACAGAAGACATCACGTCTGGTCTAGCTAAGAAGACGATAAATTTAGTTCGTCTGTTGGCTGAATCTAGAAGCCGTAGTGACAGTATTACGTCTGAAGAGTGGGGGAAGCTCTATGAAGCTTCTGATAGTAAGAATGGAAATATTGGTCTAGAAATATCCGACAAATATTCAAAGGCATGGTCAAAGAAGACTTCGCTCTCAACTTTGACTAAAACTTTTAACAAAGTTATTGAGTACGCTAAACAGAAGAGTTTTGGTGTTACATCGACCAATCTACCCATATCCATTTTCAAAGAGAGTGCTCGTGAGTCGTTTTCGGGATTTTTGAAACAGACCTATCCTCACGCTTCACAGGATTTTCTTGATTTTGTAGCTAAGCCCAATGGTCCATTAGCCGTTGCTTGGATAGCTGGATTCAAGCCAAGAGGGGATGATGCTCGACCAGATCGTGGTCTCTCTCCCTTATTACGTATGTCGGTTGGTTCTAGCTGTGATGTCTTGGCGGTTGTGTATGGACCAGCACCTAAAGCAGCCGTTGATCTGCTGAAAGCAAATCAGATCGAACTAGGTAAGCGTAATGGGCTCTGGGAATCAATCATCAAAACTACCGATGGAATAATCGTTGACTGTAAACACGACAACGTTGATTCATCAACCTTTGTTTTGACAACAAGAAAGAACCAAGCTCAATCGCAGGCTAACCATACCTATACAGAGACTCTGGAAATACAAAACTTTGGCGAACAAGATGTTGATACCTCGCTTCACATAATTTTTACCAAGCTTTTCCCTGTTCAAACATTTGAGGGGCTGTGTAATCCTCCGGGGGGTGATTGGAGTGGCATTTCTCTAAAAGCTGATTCCAAATCAGAGGAATATAGGTGGCTCACTTTGCCTCGGGTAACGGCTGCGGATCAAAAGCGCCCAGACCACATATTTCAAACGTTTGATGGAAAAAAATATATTGTGATAGTTGAGTCTAAGGATACCATTAGACAGATTGAAGACAATATCGGTCCAAGATTGATTAGGTATGTAAAGGAGCTTACGAATTCCGTACCTGATATCGAGAGATCTAGTAATGATGAGCAATGGGTACACTCTAGAAAGAAATTTGATACTGGACAGTACGAGTTTGTTTCGATAGCCTCTGGTGTTTTAAGTAATTCAACGACACTTCAAGAAGTTGCGATTCGAGGGGGTGTTGATCTAGTAATTGGGTTTAGATTTAATGATTCGAGTAACGTTGAAATTCAAACCCACTCAACAACCAAAAATGGTGAAGTGTTTGAGGTTTATCTTAAAAATCTAATACATTGTGTTGGACTCAAACTCAGTAGTTAAGATAAAGCGATTCGTGGACTTCCTCTAGAGGTCCATTTAAGACTCGATGTACCGCTGAATGACCGTTGCTGATAAATATTTGTCTCTTATAGAGATCGTAAGGTAAGTCGAAAGATAGATCTGTTGATCCTCTTGATCCATCAAATGAGAGAGCCCATTTTATGGATTTTTTGTTTAGATACTCGAGGTTGTCGAGAAACCGCTGAATATCGAGATCATTGATGTATCTATTTTTGCTTCCAGCGTATGGTGGGTCCATATAGACGAAGTCATCTTTTTTACACTTCTTCAGCGTAACTTCGTAGTCACAACATTCGAACTGTACGTCCTTGAGTTTAGTGCTCCAAGCTAGTACGTTCTTCTGGAATAGCTCAGGTGTCATTCCCTTTCTGGAAAGGTGGAATGAATTATTGAACTCACCTTTATCGTTGAATCGAACAATCCCGTTAACACAAGTTCGTAATAAAAAATTCAAGTCATTTGGATCTTTGGACTTATTGAATCTGTCCCTGACAACGTAATAGTAGTCAGGAAGATCTTTTTGTAGGCTTTCCCATTGTTGCTTGTAGTTCTTTATCAGCTCTGAAGGATTCGACTGGACAAGTTTCCAAAAATCGATCAACGGTTGGTATATGTCAGAGGCTAATGAGTTTGTGGTGTGAAAGAAAAGTACGGCTCCACCACCTAAAAATGGTTCTACATACCTAGTATGACTGGGTATATGTTCAAGAATTGTTCCCGCTTGTTTCCGTTTACTTCCAGTCCATTTGATTATTGATGGAACTGGCTTCGTTTTGGAGGGGCTTGAAGTCATCTTAGGCTTGCTCTTCTTCGGCGTGGTTAGCTTCATCGCTTAGTCTTCGCTTGGCTAAGTCAACATATTCCTGATTACAGTCGAATCCAAGGTAATACATTCCAAGTTCTTTGGCAGCTAAACAGTCAGTTCCAGAGCCGGCAAATGGAGAAAAGACGATTTGCTCTTTTGAGGCTGAAAGCTGAATCATTCTCTTGATGAGTCTTAGAGGTTTTTGTGTTGGATGTTTACCAAGTAAAAGCTCTTCACGAGTTTTGTTGTTTGGTACGTCCCAGACGGTTCTCATTTGTTTTCCTGGGGCTTTTAGGTTGTCACCCTCGAATTCAGATTCCTTGGAAAACTCATAATTAAATTGGTACTTACGCTTTTTACCTGTGTGAGCCCAAATAATAGATTCGTGACTAGCTGTTAGTCTTCTTCCTGATAGATTTGGAAAGCTGTTCCGTTTGTACCAGATGACTTCGTTGATTATTTCGATTTTCAGTAATTGGAAAATGAAATTGATCAGCCCAATGTTGTGATAGGTACCATGTACCCAGATAGAGCCTTCAGGTTTAACGATTCGTTTGATCTCTTTAGCCCAAGCTAAAGTGAAATCAAAATAGTCCTTGAGTTCAAAGGCGTCCCATTCCTCGATGACCTTATTCCAGTTACCTCCCATTCCAGGAAGTACTTTCGAGTTGTCCCACTTCCATTCGCCTCCTTGACTTACGTTGTATGGAGGATCAATGACAGCTAGGTCAATACAGGCATCTGGTAGTTGAGCCATTGAAGCAATGGCGTCACACAAGTGAACATCGTTAAGACGGAACGGTCCGATTTGATCCGAGCCTTTCTTTAGCTTTGCTTGTGGTAGCTTCGTAAGCTTCTTGGTGGGGGTACTAATCTTGTCCGTTGAGTCATCTGAGAACTCAAAAGAAAGGTTATTGGGGAGGGTAACTTTTTGCTTCATTTACTTTGTCTTTTTAATTGGAGTAGGTGATCAAGGAAGGATTAGTCAACCAACTCATTTCCAGAGGGAATTTTAACCTTGCCGTTGTGTTTATGGAAAGACAATCGTGTGTAATTTTGATCACGGAAACATGCCTTTCGATGTCTTACCAATTGATAGTCGTACTTTCTTAATATATCGGGTTACAGTTACTTCAATTAATTTGTTATCACTAGTATTACGAGCCTTTTTGTTATTTAAATCATCTTAATAGATATGCTTGAATTGAGGTAATGACTGCCCAAATTCCCTAAGCTTCAATGTAAAAAATTCGTTCCTTTTGTCAAAAATGTTCATAGCTGTCGTTGGAGGATCAGTGTTTGGCTGCCCATTGAATTGATACGTTGCTTGACTACGCCTAGCGAATTGCTTACCTAGCTCCCTTTTGTGATTTCGGCTTGAAGAATCCTAAAATGTTGCAGAAAAGGATTTTTATAGAAGATTCAGAGGAGCGTTTATAAAAAAATCTTCCTTTCTGCAAATTTTTTTATTTCCGTAAATAACACTGACTAACTTTTCAAGGGCTGTTTAGTATCAACAAAGCTCTATGTCAGCAGCTAAACTGTGTATGGTTCCTTCAATATCATGCATGTGCGTTTTTAATACGCCTGTCGCTTTGTAGCATTGCGATATTGTGCTCGCCTGTAAGCTTGCTTGCGTAATGCCTATCAATCATTTCTGGTGATGTGCGGGCGTTTCTTGCAAGCGTAAGTAAATCCATACCCTCGCCATACATGAGTCGATACATGATGCAACTGTGACGCAGGCTGTATAAACTTCTTTCCTGTTCTAAATTCCCAGTTCTCAGTCCAGTTAGGTGTAGCAAGACATCAAATTGTCGCTGTATCAGTTTGAGTGCATGGTCTCGGTTGCTGTGGTACTGCGGCATAAACACATAGTTGTCTGGTGCTGCCAGCGTGGGTAGCTGCTTGGCAGCTTTCTTGGCAGCGTTTTCGGCTTTCTTAATCGCTTTTTGCTCACGCTGTGTCAGTCGTACGGGTTGCATTGGATTTTTCAATAATTTCTTTGTAGCTCGTTCCTGCTGCTTGCGTTCTTTTTCCTCAAATTCCTTTGCCTGTGCTGCACGCTGCTTTTGAAGCTTTGTCTCTTCTTTCTTATAGTGTCTTGCAAGTCGCTCGTATACTCTTACAGCTCGCTCTAAAGTAACAATCGGATTATCGTGCCCTTTAGTTGCTGGAAGCCTTAACCGCAGATAAGTGTGACCTTCCCTTGTGTCTTTTTCCACATGCTTGTGTTGCATGGTTTTGATGTCAGACGGACGAATAAAACTGTTTGTCATAAAAACAATCATATCGTACAGCTCATGTTCGAACTTGACACGATGAATAATACGTCCAGCTTTTACGGTGTGCTCTAAGGCGTATACCGTTTTTTCATCGCCACTTTCCTCGTCTATGACCTTCCTAATCTCGTAGACTTGCCCTCGTAATTGTCTGGCAAGCTTCCTTAAGTCCCGGTATTGGTGGACAGTAAAATAGTCACGAGGATTATCTACAACCCCCACGACAGGAAACGGTGGCATTGCCTTGATGTATTCAGCTCTATGTGCGTAGGTCAGTACTTTGCGTACTAGATGCATGTACACCCGTATCGTGTTGATACTTAGCTTCTCCGGCAAACCGCTGAGATAGTTAAGAAAGTTTTGAAGAGCAAAGTAGTTGATTTGGCTGAGCTCTGCGTGTTTGAAGTGGGGCAGGATGTGTTTTTCAAACCGATATTTGCTGAGCTGGGCGGTGACTGGGTTTAACGCACCTCTTTTTACTTGTGCTGCTTGGTCGGCGTAGATTGCCTCGACACATTCCGCAAATTTATCTGCTCGTCCAACACTCAAGCCTGTGTGTATGCGGTAATTGATTTCGTCATACAACTTTTTGGCAAAGGCAAAAGCTTCCGCTTTGCTTTCGGTTTTGGTGCTGCGTCGTACCGTTTTGCCAGCGTAGTATCTCGCCCACCAATACGGGCTCGCCTCGCTCTTATATATAACTAGCTTGTTGGGATAGCCAGGAACAGGCGTGATGCTGCTTGGGATGGGCACCGTTTTGTGCTTTTCCCGTTGTGCTGCGGTTGTAGGGGCAATTTTTGATGCCATGCCCGTACTTTACTGTCTTTGGGTAAGAATTCCTAGCAAGCAAAAAGACAAGCATTTATGCGGGCTATCCCAAACATAGAAGGTTAAAACGGAACGAAAACCAAAGCTTTTACAGCTGGAGGAGGGGGGCTTTTGGGGTAAAAAGTAGTACACTGAAAACTGTACTACTTTTAGGCGTAAAAAAAGCGTCCGCTTACCGTAAGACGCTTATTTTAACTGAGATATTTGGTGGTGATAGGTGGACTTGAACCACCGACCCCAGCATTATGAGTGCTGTGCTCTAACCAACTGAGCTATATCACCACGAAGCCCGAAATTATGACGGTGACGGTGCGTGCTGTCAACTGAGCTGCGATTCAAGCCGATTCAAAGCGCTTCTTGCAGTTTTGCCAGCACCTGTGCGGCTGCATCGGGCGCGAGGCAATCGATCGCGATCCGGTCTTCCATGCTGCGCAGCCAGGTCAGCTGGCGCTTGGCCAGCTGGCGCGTGGCTGCGATGCCCTTGTCGCGCATGGTCGCGAAATCGTAGTCGCCGTCCAGGTGTTCCCACGCCTGCCGGTAACCCACGCAGCGCATCGAGGGCAGTCCAAGGTGCAGGTCGCCGCGTGCGCGCAGGGCTTTGACTTCGTCCATCAGGCCGGGGCTGGCTGACAGCATCGCATCGAAGCGCTGTTCGATGCGGCGATGGAGCACGCTGCGGTCTGAGGGTTCAAGCGCAATCGGCAGCAAATCGAACGGCAGCTCGGGGCGCGGCGCCCTGGCCAGCAACGACGACATGGGCTGGCCGGTCAGCAGGTAAATCTCCATCGCGCGCTGTATGCGCTGCGTATCGGTGGGCTTCAATCGTGCTGCAGTCGGGGGATCGACCTCGGCCAGCCGGCGGTGTAGTGCCGGCACGCCGTGGCGCGCGATCTCCATGTCGATCTGCGCGCGCAAGGCCGCATCCGCTTGCGGCAAGTCGTCGAGTCCGTCGCGCAGCCCCTTGAAATACAGCATCGTGCCGCCGACCAGCAGCGGCAGCTTGCCGCGCGTGATGATGTCACTGGCGATGCGGATCGCATCTTCCCGGAACTGCATCACCGAATATGAGGCGGTCGGGTCCAGCGTATCGATCAGGTGATGCGGCACCGCTGCGCGTTCTTCTGCTGTCGGCTTGGCGCTGCCGATGTCCATGCCGCGATAGATGAGCGCGGAATCGACGGAAATGATCTCGCAGGGCACATGCCGGGCGATCTCGAGCGCGGCCGCGGTCTTGCCGGATGCGGTCGGGCCCATGATGGCCACGGCGAGTGGTTTTGCATTGCTCATCGCGGGTAGCGCTCAGGCGAATTCGGGACGCTTGGCAATCAGCCGTACCGACAGGAAATTCAGGCTGCCGAGCACGAAGGCCAGGATGGCCAGCGGATACAGCGTGCCATTGTGGGTAGCGCCGACAATGCTGCCAACAGTGAATGCAAACGCCATCATCACCGCGCCCATCAATCCGGCAGCGGTACCCGCCTGCTTCGCAAAAGGTGCCACCGCGCCCGACTGCGTGACCGGGAAGTTGATGCCGTGCGAGACCATGTACAGGAACATCGCCAGCACCACCATCGCCCAGTGCCAGAGCCCGAGCAGGGTCGCGGCGAGGAAGTAGACACCCGCCACCAGCGATACCGCGGTGCCGATGCGCAGCGCCTGTTCGCCGCTGATGCTCTTCAACAGGCGGCGACAGATCAGCGTGCCCGTCATGTAGCCCGACACGCCGGCGCCGAAGCAGAAGCCGAACCATTCGGTCGGCACGCCCAGCACTTTGATCAGCACGAAGCTCGATCCGGAAATGAACAGGAAGATGCCGCCATAGGACAGCGAAGCCGGCATCACATGCAGCCAGAACTCGCGCGAACCCAGCACCAGCTTATAGTTATCCCACAGCCCGCGCAGGTTGGTCGCATTCGGGTTCTTGTGTTCATTGGTCTCGGGCAGCCGCAATATGCAGGCTGCCATCACCACGGCCGAGAAGGTGCCAAGCGCGACGAAAGCCGAGCGCCAGCCAAACGTGACTTGCAGCCATGAGCCGAGAATGGGCCCGATGATCGGTGCCAGCGAAATCCAGGTACTGGCGCGTGCAATCACGCGCGCGCTGTGCTCGGGGGCATAGGCATCGCGCACGATGGCGCGCGCGATCATCACCCCCGCGCAACAGCCCAGCGCCTGCAGGAAGCGGGCAGCGATCAGCAGTTCAATCGATTGCGACAGTGCGCACAAGGCGCTGGCCGCCACGTACAGTCCGAGGCCAATCAGCAGCACCGGGCGCCGTCCGAAGCGGTCCGACAAGGGGCCGACCAGCAATTGCGCACTGCCGAAGCCGATCACGAACAGGCTCAGGGTCAGCTGCACGGTCGAGACCGGCACGTTGAACACGCTGGCCAGGCTGGGCAGCGAAGCCAGGTAGAGATCGGTGGACAGCGGCTGCATCATCAGCATTGCGGTGACCAGGACCAGGATGGGGGCGTGGGCGAATTGCGAATGCGGAGGATGGCTCATTGGAGAAGAAAGCGGAAAGTAAACGGAGAAGTAAGTCGCGTCGCGTTGATTCTTTTGTCGGGCAGGGCAGGCAGCCGGTGCTTACTGGCCGCGCAGGAACAATTTGTCGAGGTCGCCCAGCGCCAGCTGCACCCAGGTCGGCCGGCCGTGGTTGCACTGGTCCGAGCGCTCAGTCGCTTCCATCTGGCGCAGCAGCGCATTCATCTCGGGCAGGGTCAGCAGCCGGTTTGCGCGCACGGCCGTGTGGCAGGCCAGCGTGCCCAGCATTTCATTGCGGCGTTCGACCAGCACATGCGAGCCGCCGAATTCGCGCACGTCGCGCAGCACGTCACGCGCCAGCGCCTGCGCATCGCTGTTCCTGAGCAGGGCCGGAATGGCGCGCACTGCCAGCGTGGTCGGCGACATCACCGCGATATCGAAGCCCAGCGCTGCCAGCACCGACGTATTTTCTTCGACGGTACCGACCTCGACCGGGTCTGCATGGAAGGTGACCGGTATCAGCAGCGGCTGCAACTGCACCGATTCCGATTCCAGCGCCTGCTTGAACTGTTCATACAGGATGCGCTCGTGCGCGGCATGCATGTCGACCAGCACCAGCCCGGCGCGGTTTTGCGCGAGCACATAGATGCCATGCAGCTGCGCGAGTGCGAAACCGAGCGGGAATTCTTCGTCGGCGTCCATCGTGCCGGCCGCTGCGGACCCGAGATTGGCCAATACAGAAGCACCACCGCGAGCCGGGCCCACCGCACCGGACAAGCCAGCGCCGCCCGCCTCCGTGCCGAACAAAGCCGACAGCTGCCCCGGTGCCTGGTTTCCATCGCTGGATGCGCGTCCCAGTGAATCGGCAAACATCGTGCCGTACAACACCGGGTCTTGCGCGACCATCAGCGAGGCCTGCCTTTGCGGCATCGACATCCAAGGCAGCGGACCGCCAGATGACGGGGTAGAGCCGGTAAGCTGTGTTGGTCGTTGCGCCGGCGAGCTTCCCTGCGCACTGGCCGAAGTCCTTGCCAGCGCACGGCTGACCGCATGGAACACGAACTGGTGCACCGCGCGGCTGTCGCGGAAGCGCACCTCGATCTTCGACGGATGCACGTTCACGTCGACCAGTGCCGGGTCGAGGTCCAGTTGCAGCACATAAGACGGGAATCGGTCGCCATGCAGCACATCCTGATAGGCCGAGCGCACCGCATGCGTGAGCAGCTTGTCGCGCACGAAGCGGCCGTTGACATAGAAGTATTGCGAATCGGCACGACCGCGCGCGGCGGTCGGCAAGCCGACGAAGCCCTGCAGCGTCAGCGGGCCGGCGGCTTCCTGCAGCGGCAGCCGGGCCTGCGCGAACTCGTCGCCGAGGATTTGCGCGCTGCGCTGCTCCAGTTCGGCTTCCTGCCAGTGTTCGGTGGTCTTGCCATTGTGGGTGACGGTGAAGCGGACATCGGGGCGCGCCAAGGCGAGTCGCCGAACGATCTCGACGCAGTGGCCGTATTCGGTCTGTTCGGATTTCAGGAATTTGCGGCGCGCCGGCGTGTTGAAGTACAGGTCTTGCACATCGACCACCGTACCCTGGCCACCGGAGGCCGGGCCGATCGCGTCCGGCCGCTGGCCATCGACTTGCCATGCATGCGGCTCGGTCGCGGCACGCGAGGTCAGCGTCAGCTGCGCGACCGACGCGATCGATGCCAGCGCCTCGCCGCGAAAGCCGAGCGTGGTCACATTCTCGAGGTCATGCAGGTTGGCGATCTTGGAGGTCGCGTGGCGCGCGAGCGCCAGCGGCATTTGCGCTGGTGGTATGCCACAGCCGTTGTCGCTGATCGCGATGCGCTTCACGCCGCCGGCTTCGAGCCGAACCGTCAGCTGCGTTGCGCCGGCGTCGAGCGCGTTTTCGAGCAATTCCTTGACGACGGCCGAGGGCCGTTCGATCACTTCGCCGGCCGCGATCTGCGAGATCAACTGGTCGGGAAGGGGGCGGATGGTGCGCTCGGCGCGGGTCGCGGTAGTCATCACGCGATTATACCGAGCGAAACATCCGGCTTTTCCGCAGCAGGGCGGGCATGGGCGACGTGTATCCTCCGTGTATCATCCGGGCTTTCGCGGCGGCGCACGCCCCGACCTGTACCGGACGACGGACAAGCGGGATGCGCTGGTCTGCACGAACCCCTCCACACTGCCGCCATGGACTTTTCACAACTGCTCGACCTGATCCTGCACATCGACAAATCCCTCGAGAGCCTGCTGACCACGCATGGCTCGCTGGTCTATGCGGTACTGTTTGCCATCGTCTTCGCCGAGACCGGCCTGGTCGTGTTCCCTTTCCTGCCGGGCGATACCCTGCTGTTCATGGGCGGCGCGGTTTGCGCCAACGGCGCCATGAGCGCACCGCTGCTGACGGTGGTGCTGGTAGTGGCAGCCGTGACCGGCAATACGGTCAATTACATGGTGGGACGCGCGATCGGTGTGCGTGCGTTCTCGCACAATTACCGCTGGCTGGATCGCGTGGCGCTGGAGAAGACGCATGCGTTCTTCGAGAAGCATGGCGGCAAGACCGTGGTGCTGGCACGCTGGCTGCCGGTGATCCGCACGTTCGCGCCGTTCGTGGCGGGCATCTCCGACATGGGCATGGCGCGCTTCCAGTTGTACAACATCGTCGGCGCGCTGGGCTGGGTCGTGGTGCTCGTTACGGCCGGCTACTTCTTCGGCAACATGCCTTTCATCCGCGATCACCTGAATACCATCGTGCTGGTCGGTTTTGCGGCGGCAGCCGGCCCGGTCGCGGCCGCAGCCGCATGGCGTTTCGTGAAGAAGATTATCGCGCGCGGTCGCGCCGGCAAAGACGTCGCCTGAAGTGTGGAATCAGGGGCTGGCGCAGCGACCAGCTAGTGGGGCTGGCTTTTGGTGCTAGCTGAGGCCAGCTCCGTGCCGGTCTGGCTGCAGACTCAGGTCATCCGGCCGCGGTTCAGCGTCGGGTGCCTGTGCACGTATTTGCGGATGCCGCGCATCAGCGCATCCGCCATCTGGTCCTGGTAACCCTCGTCGGTCAGCTTCGCTTCTTCTTCCGGGTTCGAGATGAACGCCGTCTCGACCAGGATGCTCGGAATGTCCGGCGCCTTCAGCACTGCAAAGCCCGCCTGCTCGACCTGGCCCTTGTGCAGCTTGTTGATCGAGCCGATCTCGCCGAGCACTGCCTTGGCCAGCTTCAGGCTGTCATTGATCTGCGCCGTCGTCGACAGATCGAGCAGTACGCTGGCCAGTTGCTGGTTCTTGCTGCGGATGTTGATACCGCCGATCAGGTCGGCCGCGTTTTCCTTGTTCGCCAGCCAGCGCGCCGCGGTGGAGCTGGCGCCTTTTTCCGATAACGCGAATACTGAAGAACCGCGCGCGGTCGGCTCGATGAAGGCATCCGCGTGGATGGATACGAACAGGTCGGCTTGTACCTTGCGCGCCTTTTGCACGCGCACGTTCAGCGGCACGAAGTAATCGCCGTCGCGCGTCAGCATCACGCGCACGTTCGGCTGTTGCTCCAGCTTGGCCTTCAGGCGGTGCGCAATCGCCAGCACCACATTCTTTTCATAATTGCCGCCGCGCCCGACCGCGCCCGGGTCTTCGCCGCCATGACCAGGGTCGAGCGCGATGGTGACCATGCGCGTCATTTCCGGCAGCTTGTCGTCGCCGGCATTCTTCGCTGCCTTGGCGGGCTCGGCCGGCTGCACTGCCACCGGCGGCGTGCCAGGTACGTCCGGGGTGGAGGTGGGTCCTTTTTTCAGCAGCTCGGCGATCGGATCGATTTCCTTGTTCGGATACAAGTCGAACACCAGCCGGTGCCGGTACTCGCCGACCGGGTCGAGCGTGAAGACTTGCGGCTGAATTTCTTCTTTCAGGTCGAACACGAGGCGCACCACGCCGGGCCGGTTCTGGCCGACGCGTACCTGCGCGATATACGGGTCATTCGCCTGCACCTTCGCGACCAGGCTCTTGAGCTTGGGATCGAGGTCGAGGCCATCGATGTCGATCACGACCCGGTTCGGGTTCTGCACGAGGAAATGGCTGGCCTTGAGCTTGCTATCGCTCTCCAGCGTCACGCGCGTGTAATCGGCGGCCGGCCACACGCGCACTGCGACGATTTGCGCGGCGTGGGCAATGCGGGTGGAAACGAAGGACAGCAGCAGGGTGGCGCCCGCCTTCAGTACGGTGCGGCGGGAACGCGATGCTACAGGTTGGGGCTCAGATGCAGATTTTCCAGACATGTTGCGCCCAGATCAGTGTTCGCGCGCAATTCTACCGCACGCCCTTCACCTTTGGGTGCAAGAAAAAGATCGATATCGGCGGCCGGTATCAGCCCGGCAGCGCGCTCCGGCCATTCGACCACGCAAACCTTGTCACTCCCAAAATGTTCGCGGAATCCGGCGTCGATGAATTCCTCCGCGCTGACCATCCGGTACAGGTCGAAATGCATCAGTTCGACCGGCTTGCCTGCCAGTGTGATCAGGTAGGGCTCGACCAGCGTATAGGTCGGGCTCTTGACGCGCCCCGCGTAGCCGGCCGCATGCAGCAGCGCGCGCGTGACGAAGGTCTTGCCGGCGCCGAGGTCGCCGTGCAGGTGCAAGGACAAGCCCGGTTGCAGCACGCGCGCCAGCGCATGGCCGAGCGCAGCCGTGCCGGCTTCATCCTTCAGAAAATCCTTCCAGGTGCGCATTGCTTACAATGTCCGTGCTTTCAATGATTTCGAGGCGGCCGCTGTTTCCTGACGGTGTGGCGGCCACCATCCCGACCGCCATCCTGCCACATACCGTGCCTGCCACTCCCGAACAACTTGCCACGCTGTCACAGTCGCTGCGCGACTGGGGCCGCGAGCTCGGCTTTGCCGAAGTGCGTGTCGCCGACATCGATCTGGGCGATGCGGAGGCGCAGCTGCAAGCCTGGCTGGATGCGGGCTTTCATGGGCAGATGGATTATATGGCGGCCCACGGCAGCCGGCGTGCGCGTCCGGCAGAACTGGTGCCGGGTACCTTGCGCGTGATCTGCGCGCGGATGAATTATTTGCCGCGCGAGCTTGCAAAGCGTGCTGAAAGCACGTCCGGCGCCGCAGTTGCCGACGGTGCTGAAGGTGCTGAAGGTGCTGAAGGCGCTGAGGGTGCAAAGGTAGCCGGTGAGGGGGTGGCAGCGACATCGACCGACTGGCGCGCCGTCGAGGAAGGCCGGCATGCAGATCCGACGGCAGCCGTGATTTCCGTCTATGCACGCGGCCGCGACTATCACAAGGTCTTGCGCGCACGCTTGCAGCAGCTGGCCGACCGCATCGCGCAGGAAGTCGGACCCTTCGGTTATCGCGTCTTCACCGATTCGGCGCCGGTGATGGAAGTCGAACTCGCGCAGCGTGCCGGTCTTGGCTGGCGCGGCAAGCACACTTTGCTGCTGAACCGCGACGCGGGTTCGATGTACTTCCTCGGCGAGATCTACACCGACTTGCCGCTGCCCGTTGACGAAGCGACCACGGCGCACTGCGGCGAATGCCGCGCCTGCATCGACGTCTGCCCGACGCAGGCCATCGTCGGGCCGTATCGCCTCGATGCGCGGCGTTGCATCTCCTATCTCACCATCGAGCTCAAGGACAGCATCCCGGAAGAGCTGCGTCCGCTGATAGGCAATCGCGTGCTGGGCTGCGACGATTGCCAGCTGGCCTGCCCGTGGAACAAGTTCGCGCAGCGCAGCGTCTTGCCCGACTTCGATGTGCGCAACGGGCTGGACTCGGCATTGCTGGTCGACCTGTTTGCATGGACCGAAGACGACTTTAGCACCCGGATGGAAGGCAGTGCCATCCGCCGCATCGGCCATGAGCGCTGGCTGCGCAATATCGCCGTTGCCCTCGGCAATGCGGCCGCCCACCCCGGCATGCGCGGCGATGCCGGGCTGGTGGCGGCATTGCGCGCGCGCGCCGAGCATCCGTCGGCTATCGTGCGCGAGCATGTGCAGTGGGCACTGGCCCGGCACGGCCTTTAGGCCTTGCAAAGACGCGCCGTTCCGACAACTGGGGCGACTAAAGGGACGACAAAGGGACCACAAAGGGGCAACAACCAGGTCGACAACAGGTTGTCAGCCTGTCAGCGAGCAGACACAATACGCGGCGAGACAAGAACAAAAACATCCCCCTTTCCCGGAGACCTTATGACTTCCCGATTCCCGCTCGCCGCGGCGCTGCTCGCCTGCGCGCTCGTCGCTTTCCAGCTGCCGGCCCAGGCCGACGCCCCCATCGTCATCAAGTTCAGCCATGTGGTGGCCAGGGACACGCCCAAGGGCAAGGCTGCCGACAAATTCCGTGAACTGGCCGAGGCCGCGACCAAGGGCCGCGTGAAGATCGAGGTCTACCCGAACAGCACGCTGTACAAGGACAAGGAAGAGCTCGAAGCGCTGCAGCTGGGCGCGGTGCAGATGCTGGCGCCGTCGCTGGCCAAGTTCGGACCGCTGGGCGTGAAGGAATTCGAGCTGTTCGACTTGCCGTTCATCTTTCCCGACAAGGCTGCGCTCGATCGCGTGACCGACGGCCCCATCGGTCGCGACCTGCTGAAGAAGCTCGAGACCAAGGGCATCCTCGGCCTCGCCTACTGGGACAATGGCTTCAAGGTGATGTCGTCGAACCGGCCCATGCGTGTACCGGCCGACATGAAGGGCCTGAAGATGCGCATCCAGGCGTCCAAGGTGCTCGACGAGGAAATGCGCACGCTGGGCGCCAATCCGCAGGTGATGGCCTTCTCCGAGGTGTACCAGGCCTTGCAGACCGGCGTGGTCGACGGCACCGAGAATCCGCCGTCCAACCTGTACACGCAGAAGATGCATGAAGTGCAGAAGCACCTGACCGTGACCAACCACGGTTACATCGGCTATGCCGTCATCGTGAACAAGAAGTTCTGGGACAAGCTGCCGGTGGATATTCGCACCCAGCTCGAAGGCGCGATGAAGGAGGCCACCGTCTACGCCGACAAGATCGCGCAGGAAGAAAACGACAAGGCGCTGGAAGCGGTGCGCAAGTCGGGCAAGACCACGATCTACGTACCGACCGCCGACGAAAAGGCCGAGTGGCGCCGCGCGCTGCTGCCGGTACAGAAAACCATGGAAGGTCGCATCGGCAAGGACCTGATCGAGGCCGTCAACAAGGCGGTCTCGGCCAAATAAGGATTCGGGCGCCGCGACGCGCGCAATGACCGACGCCGCGCGGTACCGCTTGACGGTACGGATTGGCGGGGCAGGAAACGACAAAACAATGACGAAAATTCTGGACCATCTCGAGGAATGGCTGATCGCGACGCTGATGGGCGTCGCGACCACCATCATCTTCATCGCCGTGCTGCATCGCTATGCATCGAGCCTGCCGATACCGGGCGTACAGGACTGGCTGCTGCGCCTCAACACCAGCTGGGCGCAGGAACTGACGATTTACCTCTTCGTCTGGATGGCCAAGTTCGGCGCTGCGTACGGGGTGCGTACCGGCATCCACGTGGGGGTCGATGTGATCGTGAACCGCCTGCCCGAGGGCAAGCGACGCGCGATGGTGCTGTTCGGGCTGATGGCCGGTGCGCTGTTCACGGGCCTGATCGCCGCGTTCGGCGCGGACTTCGTGTTCGAGCTGTCGTCCACGTCCAGCACCTCCGAAGTGCTGGAGCTGCCGATCTGGATCGTCTATCTCGCGATCCCGCTCGGTTCCTCGCTGATGTGCTTCCGCTTCGTGCAGGTGGCGTGGAATTTCGCGCGCGGCGGTGAACTGCCGGTGCATGACCATGCACATGTCGAAGGCCTGGTGACTGATGCTGCGGAGGGCCGCCAATGAACAGTATGTTCATCTTTGGCCTGCTGGTCGTGCTGATGCTGACCGGGATGCCGATCTCGATTGCGCTCGGCCTGACGGTGCTGACCTTCCTGTTCACGATGACGGATGTGCCGGTTCAGGCGGTGGCGCTGAAGCTGTTTACCGGCATCGAGAAGTTCGAGATCATGGCGATCCCGTTCTTCATTTTGGCGGGCAATTTCCTCACGCATGGCGGCGTCGCTCGGCGCATGATCAACTTCGCGACCTCGATGGTCGGCCACTGGCATGGCGGCCTCGCCTTGTCCGGCGTGGTGGCGTGCTCCTTGTTTGCGGCGGTGTCCGGCTCATCGCCGGCGACGGTGGTGGCGATCGGTTCCATCCTGCTGCCGGCGATGGTCAGGCAGGGGTATCCGAAGCGCTTCGGCGCCGGTGTGATCACCACCTCGGGCGCGCTCGGCATCCTGATCCCGCCGTCGATCGTGATGGTGATGTATTCGGTGTCGACCAATACCTCGGTCGGCAAGCTGTTCATGGCCGGCGTGGTGCCGGGCCTGCTGCTGGCCTTCCTGCTTGGCGTAACGACCTGGGTGCTGGCGAAGAAGAAGGATTACCCGCGCCTGCCGCGCGCTGACCTTTCGGTCCGCTGGAAGGCTTTCCGCGATAGTGGCTGGGGCTTGCTGCTGATCGTGGTGGTCATCGGCGGCATTTACAGCGGCGCTTTCACGCCGACCGAGGCGGCGGCGATGGCAGCCGTCTATGCATTCGTGATCGCTGTCTTCGTCTACAAGGACCTGACGCTCAAGCAAGTCCCCAAGGTCTTGCTGGATTCGGCATCGATGTCGGCGATGCTGCTCTACATCATCACCAACGCGGTGCTGTTCTCCTTCCTGATGACCAGCGAGGGCATACCGCAGGCGATGGCGGGCTGGATCATGGACAAGGGGCTTGGCCAGGTCAGCTTCCTGCTGGTGGTGAACCTGTTGCTACTGTTGGCCGGCAACGTGATGGAGCCCTCGTCCATCGTGCTGATCATGGCGCCCATCCTGTTCCCGGTGGCGACGGCGCTGGGCGTCGATCCCGTGCATTTCGGCATCATCATGGTCGTCAACATGGAAATTGGGATGTGCCATCCGCCGGTCGGGCTGAACCTGTACGTGGCGTCGGGCATTGCGCGGATGGGTATCAGCGAGCTGACTGTGGCTGTCATGCCCTGGCTGTTGACGATGATCGCGTTCCTGCTGATGATTACCTATCTGCCGCAGATTTCGCTCTGGCTGCCGCGGCTGGTCTTTGGTTAAGTTCGGCAGCGCGCGCAGGAGGGCATCATGAGCAAGGAAACCGAACAGCTGTTTACCGCGATCGTGACTGCGCCGTTTGGCGGAGTCGGCATCCGTGTCGACGATGGCCAGCTGAAGGAACTGACCTACCTGCCGCGCAGCTACGACGCGAAGCCCGCGCGCGATGCCGTTTCCAAGGAGGTGGCATCGCAGATCCGCGCCTACCTGAAAGACCCCGATTTCGAATTCACGCTCGACCTGCCCGAGGTTGGCACCGCGCACCAGCGCAAGGTGTGGAAAGTGATCCGCGCCATTCCGCGCGGCGAGGTGCTGACCTATGGCCAGGTGGCCAAGCTGATCCGCTCCGCGCCGCGCGCGGTCGGGCAGGCTTGCGGCGCGAACTGGTTTCCGGTCGCGATTCCCTGTCATCGGGTCACGGCTACGGGTGGCATCGGTGGCTTCGGGGGTTATGCGCTGCATGATGGCGGTTTCCATCATGAGGTCAAGCGCTGGCTACTGCATCACGAGCAGGTGCCGGGCTATTGATGGCGGCAACGCGCAGGAAGGCGGCAGCGCCCGCAGCTGACACTGCCGTCGAAGACCGGCGGCCGGGGCAGGACATCGTCGATGAATTCTGCGACATGCTGTGGCTGGAGGACGGCCTGTCGCAAAACACCCGCGATGCCTACGGCCGCGACCTGCTGCTGTTCGCCGAGTGGCTGCACAAGGAGCGGCGCAAGACCCTGTACGACGCGACCGATATTGATCTCAATGGGTATTTCGCGCACAAGCATGCGAGCAGCAAAGCCAGTTCATCGAACCGTCGGCTTGCGGTGCTCAAGCGTTTCTATCAGTACGCGCTGCGCCTGCATCGCATCGCGGTCGATCCCTGCCTGAAGCTGAAGTCGGCGAAGCAGCCGCCGCGTTTCCCGAAGACCTTGTCCGAGCAGCATGTCGAATCCCTGCTGGGCGCACCGGATGTGAACACGGCGCTCGGCCTGCGCGATCGCACCATGCTGGAGCTGATGTACGCCAGCGGCTTGCGCGTGTCGGAACTGGTGCTGATCAAGGGCGTCGAGGTCGGCATGAATGAAGGCGTATTGCGCATCACCGGCAAGGGCAACAAGACGCGGCTGGTGCCGTTCGGCGAAGAAGCCCGGCGCTGGATGGAGCGCTATCTTGCGGACGCGCGCTCGACCATCCTCGATGGAAAATCAACGGATGCATTGTTCGTGACCAGCCTCGGCGGCCCGATGACGCGCCAGATGTTCTGGACGCTGATCAAGAAATACGCGGTCCGTGCCGGCATCAATGCGCCGCTATCGCCGCATACGCTGCGCCATGCGTTCGCGACGCATTTGCTGAATCATGGCGCCGATCTGCGTGTGGTGCAGCTGCTGCTCGGGCATGCGGACATTTCGACAACGCAGATCTACACACATGTCGCGCGCGAGCGATTGAAGAATATTCATGCGCAACATCACCCGCGTGGGTGAACATTTGTGCGGGAGCACCGATCATTCTGAGGGTGCTGTTTGCTTATCCAGATTTTCCGAAAATGCTTTCCACAGCTTCGGATCGTTCCAGATCTCGTCGGGCACTTCGATGAATGTCGCGTTTTTCATGGCCCGGATAAATTCTTCGCCCATCACTTCGATTGCCGGACGAGCCCTCGCGAACCATTCGTCATCGAGTTCGGGTGAGTCCGGGTCTTGGGCGATTCCTTCGTTGATGCGTGCTTCTTCTTCAGGTGTCGGAAACACGGTTCCTGGTTTTAGTCGTGGCATAGTATTTGACCTCCCGAGGGTTAGCCTTGCGCAAGCTAATTAGTCGTACAGAATTTTCTCGAAGACAGTAGACCATACAATAAAGACGATTGCCGATGTAACCAAACGCTTGGAATCGTGTTTCTCGGTAATGCTTGCGCGTGTCTAATTCGATCAATGCATCGGCCCATTCGAAGCGATAAGCCTCTTCGAACCACACAAGATGCTTGCGTACATTGCTGGCCAACTTGGGGGCATCAAAACTATAGCGCAAAGAATCATCCCGAATTTGACATGGAGCGAAGACCGGTGCGAGTGACGCATCAGCCATGTGCTGTCGCAGTCGCAACTTCGCATGTCAAAAGGAAAATTCGTTGATGTCGGATGCCGTTGCACCAGCTCCCCTGGTGATTTCATCGGCGCAGGGCTTTCCTGTTGCATAATTGGCGGCTCAAAAACAAGGAATGAACATGAACGCTGTGCTGTTTGCCCTCGTTGCCTATCTGCTCGGCTCGATCTCGTTCGCGATCGTCGTCAGTAAACTGTTCAGGCTGGAAGACCCGCGCACCTTCGGCTCCGGCAATCCGGGTGCGACGAACGTGCTCCGCACCGGCAACAAGCTGGCGGCCGTGCTGACCTTGATCGGTGATTGTGTGAAGGGCTGGATACCGGTCGGGCTGGCAGTGCAGTTCGATGAGAGGCTCGCGCTGGGCGACGCCGGCATTGCACTGATCGCGGTCGCAGTGTTTGCCGGCCACCTGTGGCCCGTGTTCTTCCGCTTCAAGGGCGGCAAGGGCGTCGCGACCGCGCTGGGCGTGCTGCTGGGATTGAACCCGATACTCGGATTGGCGACCCTGGTGACCTGGGTCGTGGTCGCATATGCGTTCCGCTACTCATCGCTGGCAGCGCTGATCGCTTCAGTATTCGCGCCTTTCTACTACGCCCTGTTGTTCGGGCCGGATGTGAAGCTGGCTGCGGTGGGCTTGATGAGCGTGCTGCTGATTTACCGTCACCGCAAGAACATTGCGAACCTGTTGAGTGGCAAGGAAAGCCGGATCGGCAAGAAGGCTGGCTGACAGGAAAGCTACCTGATGGTCGAGAAAGCCAGATCGTCAGACAGATTTTGCAATCAGAGCTGCCGCGGGATGCGGCAGCTTGGCAGGACTGGACCTTGTCAGCGCTTCACGAATCAATCGCATCCAGCGGCCAGCGCGGCTTCACATTGAAGCCGTAATCGCGCTTCGCCGCATCAGGATTGGCCTGCATCCGCAAGGCACCGGCGAACGCAATCATCGCGCCATTGTCGGTGCACAGCTCCAACTCCGGATAGAACACCTCGAAACGCTTGCGTGCCGCGGCCGCATTGAGCGCGGCGCGCAATTGCTTGTTCGCGCCGACACCGCCGGCAATCACCAGCCGTTTCATGCCGCTATCCTTAAGGGCCTTCAGGCATTTCGCGACCAGCACCTCGACGATTGCATCGACGAAGGCACGCGCGATATTGGCCTTGTCCTGCTCGCACAGGTTGGTCGGGTGCTGCTTCACCAGCGTCAGCACCGCGGTTTTGAGGCCCGAGAAGCTGAATTCCAGATTCCCCGAGTGCAGCATCGGCCGCGGCAGCTTGTACGCATTCGGATCGCCGAACTCGGCCATGCGCGAAATCGCCGGCCCGCCCGGATAGCCGAGCCCGAGCAGCTTGGCTGACTTGTCGAAAGCCTCGCCGGCCGCATCATCGAGCGTCTCGCCCAGCAGTTCGTATTTGCCCACGCCATCCACACGCATCAATTGCGTATGGCCGCCCGATACCAGCAGCGCAATGAAAGGGAAGGCGGGCGGCTTGGCCGACAGCAGCGGCGACAGCAGATGGCCTTCGAGGTGGTGCACGCCGAGCACCGGTTTGTCGAGCGCCAGCGCCAGCCCGTTGGCCACCGATGCGCCGACCAGCAGGGCGCCGGCCAGCCCCGGCCCTTGCGTGTAGGCGATGGCATCGATGTCGGCCAGCGTCGCGCCGCTGTCGGCCATCACTTGTTCCAGCAGTGGCAGCGCGCGCCGCACATGGTCGCGCGAGGCCAGTTCCGGCACGACGCCGCCATATTCTTCATGCATCGCGATCTGCGAATGCAGCGCATGCGCGCGCAGCCCGCGCTCGGTGTCATACAGGGCGAGGCCGGTTTCGTCGCAGGAGGATTCGACGCCAAGAACTAACATTCGGGAGCGTGGGGGAAGCGTATGGGATGGCAAGGTTCTTGCAAATACGTATTGTAAATTACCGCTGCACTGACCAAGCCAGTTCGACATCGATTGCCAAATTATGAATGATTCAAGAAGACTGAAAATCGTCGTGGTGAATTCGCTGGTCGCGCCCGATGGCGCCGACGAAGCAGCGGTCGAGCAGGCGGACCGTGCACGTGCGCTGCGCATCGGCCTGCTGGAAAACGGTTACAACATCCTCGCGGCCCTGCCGCCGTCGGAGGACCTGGAATCCCAGATCGCCAAGCTGCAGCCCGACCTGATCATCGTCGACGAGCAATCCGACGCAGCGCTGCAGCGCGTGGTGGCGGCCACCGCGAACGCCCGCCGACCCATCGTCTGCTTCACCGAAGATGACGACCGCGCAAAGATGCATGAGGCCATCAAGGCCGGCGTATCCGCCTACGTGGTGGCCGGGCTGTCGGCCGACCGCGTGAAAGCGGTGCTGGACGTGGCCGTGACGCGCTTCAAGGTCGAGGAAGAGCTCCGTTCTGAGCTCGAAGAAACCCGCAACAAGCTCGCCGAGCGCAAGATCATCGAGCGCGCGAAGGGCTTGCTGATGGAGCGCCAGCAGTGCACCGAAGACGAGGCGTATTCGAAACTGCGCCGTCTGGCGATGGACAAGAACCTGAAACTGGTCGAGGTTGCGCAGCGCATGCTGGATGTCGCCGAACTGCTGGGCTGACCCGGTCCGCTCCGCAATGGTGCGATGCTTCGAGGCGCGCGCCGCCTTGGTGCATGCGGCGTGAGCCAGCCCTGTCTGGGGGCAAGCGCAGGCCGAATTCGCTGTCCCTGTGATGACGCAGGCAGGATTCAACCAGGGCGCGCAGGCCCTCAGCCGACTGCCAACAAATACAGCAGCAACAAGTTCACCACCAGCGAGATCGCGCCGACAATCTTCCACAGCGCGAGCGGATCGCGCTTCATCAGCGGCTGCGGCACCGGTGCCTGCAAGGGGCGCGATGCGCCGCGCTCCAGCGCCAGCAGCATTTCTTCCGCGGTCTCGAAGCGGTCCGCCGGATTTTTCGCTACCGCTTTCAGCAACAGGTTTTCCAGCCAGGGCGGCAGGTCGGGCCGGTAGCGGCTGGGCGCGACCGGGTCGCCGAAACGCGGCCGCTGGAAGGGCTCGACTTCGCCATACGGATAGTGGCGCGTCAGCGCGTAGTACAGCGTCACGCCGGTTGCATACAGGTCGGTTTGCGATGAGGCCGGTTGGCCGTCGAATTGCTCGGGCGCGAGGAAGGAGGGCGTGCCGGCTTGCGGCGACAGATCTTGCTGCTCGGCTTCCATGCCCGATTGCGCGACGCCCAGATCCAGCACGCGCAGTTCGCCATCGTCGCCGAGATGAATATTGGCCGGCTTGATGTCGCGATGCAGGATGCTGCGCCGGTGCAGCGCACCGATGGCGCGCACGATCCTGGTCGCATGCGCGACCAGGTCTGGCACCGTCAGGTGGCCGCCGGCGTCGAGCAACTCCTGCAGTGTATGGCCGGCATGCCAGGTCGACAGGAAGTACAGGAAGTTGCGTTCTTCCGGCGCGATCACCTGCGGGAAGAAGCGCGCCACCACGCGCTTGGCCAGCCATTCTTCATGCGCGAATGCGCTGATCTCCTGCGGATCGTTCGCGCGGTCCGGATGCAGGGTCTTCAGCACCAGCTTGCGCTGAGTTTTCGGGTCGAGCACGCGGTACAGCAGCGTGGTCTGCGATTCGTGGATCACTTCTTCGACCACATAGCCATCGACCGTCTGCCCGGGCTTGAGCCGCGACGGCACCGGCAATTGCTGCGAAACGGACAGCGCATCGCGCAGGTTTTCTTCCGGCAGCTGCGCAACGCGCACGACGATGGCACTGGCATTGTCTTTCGAGCCCGCAGCCAGTGCCGCATCGACCAGCAGTTTGGCGGTTGCCTCGGGCTGGTCCGGCTTGTCGGCCAGCGTCGCCAGGTGCCAGCTGAGGTCATATTCGGGCAGCGCTCCCCAGACGCCATCGGAGGCGAGAAGGAAGATGTCGCCTGCCTGCAGGTCGCCCATGCCATGGTCGATCGCCAGTTGCGAATCGAGGCCGATCGCGCGCGTCAGCACATGCCGCATTTCGGGCCGGTCCCACACATGATCAGTGGTCAGGCGCTTGAGGGTGCCATTGCGCAGCAGGTAAAGGCGGGTATCGCCGACATGCGCGAAGTAATAGAAGCTGCCACGCAACACCAGTGCCGTCAGCGTGGTGGCCATGCCGCCGGCTTCGGCGCGTACCGTGCCTTGTTTCTGCACCCAGCTGTTGATCGCCTTGATCACGCGGTCCAGCGCCTGCGTCACGGGCCAGGTATCGGGCGTCGCATAGTAATCGGTCAGCAGGCCGCGCACCGTGTACTCGGCGGCTTCACGTCCACCGGCGCTGCCCGATACGCCATCACCGACGGCGGCGATCATGCCCTTGGTCGAGATCTCCGGCTCGGAAGGCGTGACCATGCCGACGAAATCTTCGTTGCGGTCGCGCAGTCCGGTCTGCGTGTAGTGGGCGGCGGTGAGGACGAGGGGCATGGCAGGCTGGGGTGAGCAATGCACGCTATGGTAGCCGGTAGTCCGGCGCGTGCGTGCAGGCGGTGAGGGAGGACAGGCGAATCAGGCGACGCGATCGGGGACAAGTGGCATATTCGACGCGCCAAAGACGACAAGCCAAATTCGACATGTCAGATATGCCGCAGCAGACACGCCGTAGCAGATGCGGCGCGGGCAGCCACGCAGGCTGCCCGTCCAAGGAAGCGTCAGATCATGAACATCAGATCTTCGCGGTCGTCATTGCCGCGCTGCCCCAGGTAGTGCGCCAGCGGCCCTTGACCGACGACAGACCCAGCAGTGCCAGCACTGCCAGCGTCGCAAAGATCGACAGGCCCAGTTGGTAGCTGCCGGTGATCTGCTTCGAATAGCCCATGCTCGATGCGAGATAGAAGCCACCAACGCCACCGGCCATGCCGACCAGACCGGTCATGGTGCCAATCTCCTTGCGGAAGCGCTGCGGCACCAGCTGGAACACCGCGCCATTGCCCGTGCCCAGCGCCAGCATCGCCAGTACGAATACCACGACGGCACCGACTGCCGACTGCAGGCCGAGGCTGGCGATGAACAGGAAGAGCGCAGCCAGCGTGTACATGATCGACAAGGTCTTGATGCCACCGACACGATCAGCCAGGCGACCGCCCAGCGGTCGCACCAGCGAACCGGCGAACACGCAGGCGGCAGTGAAGTAGCCCGCCATCACCGGCGTCAGGCCGTATTGCGTATTGAAGTAAATGGTCAGCGACGATGCGAGTCCCGAGAAGCCGCCGAAGGTTACTGCGTAGAAGAACATGAACCACCACGCATCCTTGTCCTTCAACACATGCAGGTATTCACTGAGTGATTTCGGTGGCGGCGACGACGGCGCGTCTTTTGCAAAGATCAGGTAGACCGCGAGCGCGACAGCGAGCGGGATCAACGCCAGGCCGAACACGTTCTGCCAGCCAAAGGCAATCGCCAGACCCGGCGCGAACAGTGCGGCGAAGGCCGTGCCCGAATTGCCGGCGCCGGCGATGCCGAGCGCCGTGCCCTGATGCTCGGGCGGATACCAGCGCGATGCCAGCGGCAGCGCGACTGCAAAGGCCGAGCCTGCAACGCCCAGCAGCACGCCCAGCGTCAGCAGGTGATTGAATTGCGACAGCTCGCCATTCCATGCCCAGAACAGGCTGGCAATGACGATCAGTTGGCCGATCAGGCCGGCTTTTTTAGGCTTCAGGTGATCGACCAGCACACCCATCACGATGCGCAGCATGGCGCCGGCCAACAAGGGTGTCGCAACCATCAGGCCCTTTTGCGCAGGCGTCAGGTGCAGGTCGGTGGAGATCTGCACGGCGAGCGGGCCCAGCAATACCCACACCATGAAACTCAGATCGAAATAGAAGAACGATGCGAGCAACGTCGGTGTATGCCCGGCTTTCCAGAATGATGTTTTGTTCATGGCTCCATTGCCTAGAGATTGATACCAGTCTTCGTTAACGCAAGCCTTGTGCCATGCGATGCACATCGATTTTTGCGCTATCGCCGTGCGCCGATTTTTCAAAAGCGAGCAAAGCGCGGTGACGCACGAATACCTGTCGCACTGAAAAGGTGCGGCTGCGATATGTGCGTCCTACTTTCGGTGCGGTTTTGCGTCAAATCCTTCTGAAGCCTGCGAAATTCTGCATTTCGAGACTGGCACTGCTCTTGCTAATACAGGTTCGAACCTGTTTTACATGGCTCCAATGGCGGGGCTGACAAATCGTAGGAGCTTTAATGAAGAAGCTGAAGTTGGTCATGGTCGGCAATGGCATGGCCGGAGTGCGCACACTCGAAGAACTCATCAAGATCGCACCGGATATCTATGACATCACGGTATTCGGCGCCGAACCCCATCCGAATTACAACCGCATCCTGTTGTCGCCGGTGCTCGCAGGCGAGCAGACGGTGCAGGACATCATCCTGAATGACCTGGACTGGTATGCGGAGAACAACATCACCCTGCATACCGGCAAGAAGATCACGCAGATCGACCGCGCGAAGCGCATCGTGATCGCCGACGATGGCACCACTGCCGAATACGATCGCCTGCTGCTCGCAACCGGCTCGAACCCATTCATCCTGCCAGTGCCCGGCAAGGACTTGAAAGGCGTCATCGGTTATCGCGACATCGCCGATACCAATGCAATGATCGAGGCAGCGAAAACCAAGAAGCATGCAATCGTGATCGGCGGCGGCCTGCTCGGCCTCGAAGCGGCCAACGGCCTGAAGCTGCGCGGCATGGACGTGACCGTCGTACACCTACCGGGCTGGCTGATGGAGCGCCAGCTCGACCCGGTCGCCGGCAAGATGCTGCAAAAGTCGCTGGAAGACCGCGGCCTCGATTTCCTGCTCGAGAAAAACACGCAGGAGCTGGTCGGCGACGAGCAGGGTCATGTGAAAGCGATTCGCTTCACCGATGGCAGCGAGCGTCCGGCCGATCTGGTCGTGATGGCTGTCGGCATCCGCCCGAATACCGCCTTGGCCGAATCGGCTGGCCTGCACTGCAACCGCGGCATCGTCGTCAACGACACGATGCAGACGTTTGATCCGCGCATTTACGCGGTCGGCGAATGCGTGAACCATCGCGGCATCGCGTATGGCCTGGTGGCGCCGTTGTTCGAAATGGCGAAAGTCTGCGCAAACCATCTCGCCAATTTCGGCATCGGCCGTTATCAGGGCTCGGTGACGTCGACCAAGCTGAAGGTCACCGGCATCGACCTGTTCTCGGCCGGCCAGTTCATGGGCGGCGAGGGCACCGAGGAAATCGTGCTGTCCGATCCTATCGGCGGCGTGTACAAGAAACTGGTAATCAAGGATGACAAGCTGGTCGGTGCCTGCCTGTATGGCGACACCGTCGATGGCAGCTGGTATTTCCGCCTGCTGCGCGAAGGCAAGGACATTGCCGAGATCCGCGATTCGCTGATGTTCGGCGAAGCCAACCTCAGCCGCCCCGGCGACACCGGCCATGAAGGTTTCAGTCAGGCGGCCAACATGCCGGATACCGCCGAAGTCTGCGGCTGCAACGGCGTCTGCAAGGGCACCATCGTCAAGGCGATCAAGGAAAAAGGCCTGTTCACGCTGGACGATGTGAAGAAGCATACCAAGGCCTCGGCCTCCTGCGGCTCCTGCACCGGCCTGGTCGAGCAGATCCTTGCATCCACTGCCGGCGGCGATTATTCGGCGTCGCCGAAGACCAAGTCCCTGTGCGCATGCACCGACCATACGCACCAGCAGGTACGCGACACCATTCGCGAGCAGAAGCTGCTGACGATTCCGGCCGTGATGCAGTTCATGGACTGGCGCACGCCGAATGGTTGCGCGAGCTGCCGCCCGGCGCTGAACTATTACCTGATCTCGACCTGGCCACATGAAGCCAAGGATGATCCGCAGTCGCGCTTCATCAATGAGCGTTCGCATGCCAACATCCAGAAGGATGGCACTTACTCGGTGATCCCGCGCATGTGGGGCGGCGAGACCAATGCGACCGAACTGCGCCGCATCGCCGACGTGGTCGACAAGTACAAGATCCCGACCGTGAAGGTCACCGGTGGTCAGCGCATCGACTTGCTGGGCGTGAAAAAGGCCGACCTGCCGGCGGTCTGGCAAGACCTCGGCATGCCCTCCGGCCTCGCGTATGCGAAAGGCTTGCGCACCGTGAAGACGTGCGTCGGTTCCGAATGGTGCCGCTTCGGCACCCAGAACTCGACGCTGATGGGCCAGCAGCTCGAGCGCGCGCTGGCACGCATGTATGCGCCGCACAAGGTCAAGCTGGCCGTGTCCGGTTGCCCGCGCAACTGCGCCGAATCCGGCATCAAGGACGTGGGCGTGATCGGCGTCGATTCCGGCTGGGAGATCTATGTCGGCGGCAACGGCGGCATCAAGACCGAGGTCGCGCAGTTCTTCTGCAAGCTGAAGACGCATGAAGAAGTGCTGGAATATGCGGGCGCCTTCCTGCAGCTGTATCGCGAAGAAGGCTGGTACCTGGAGCGTACCGTGCATTACATCGCACGCGTCGGCCTCGAACATGTGAAGAAAGCCATCCTCGAAGACCACGAGCGCCGCAAGGCCCTGTACGAGCGCCTGCTGTTCTCGCTCGACGGCGAGCCCGACCCGTGGCACCAGCAGGTCGAGGCCCATGTCGATGCGCGGCAGTTCCAGCCGCTGGCGGTGTAAGCCGGCGTTCATCAAAAGTCGCTGGATCCCGGCCTGCGCCGGGATGACTCGTCTGGGTGAGTCGCGCGGTAGCAAGTCGCCCCGGCGCAGGCCGGGGTCCAGTGTCTTCAATCGATACCAGAAAAATTCAAGCAGGAACCTTCATGACCCAACAATGGAAATCCATTTGCGCCGTCGCTGACATCCCGGTGCTCGGCGCGCGCGTCGTCAACCGCGCGCATGCCGATGATGTCGCGATCTTCCGCAACAGCGAAGACAAGGTCTTCGCGCTTCTCGATAAATGCCCGCACAAGGGCGGCCCGCTGTCGCAGGGCATCGTCTTCGGCGAGCGCGTGGCGTGCCCGCTGCATAACTGGAACATCGAGCTGCCGACCGGCTGCGCGGTCACGCCGGACGAAGGCTGCACACAGAAATTCAGCGTCAAGGTAGAAGACGGCAAGGTCTATCTCGACCTCGATGAACTGATGGCCGGGTCGCCTGCCGCTGCCTGAGACCGTCAATGAGCAATACCGAAGCCGGCGCGCCCGGCACGACCCTGCGCGAGATCAAGACTACTTGCTGCTATTGCGGCACCGGGTGCGGCGTGATCGCGACCACCGACGGCACGCAGGTGACGGCGGTTCGCGGTGACCCGGATCATCCGGCCAACTTCGGCCGCCTGTGCACCAAGGGCAGCACGCTGCACCTGACCATGCAGCCGGCGCTGCAGCAACAGGCACGCCTGCTGCAGCCGCAGATGCGCCGCACACGCGAAGCGGCGCGCCAGCCGGCCAGCTGGGACGAGGTGGAGCAGTATGTCGCCGACACCATCGCTTCCACGCTGCGCGAGCACGGGCCGGATGCGATCGGCGTCTATGTCTCCGGGCAGTTGCTGACCGAGGACTACTACGTGTTCAACAAGTTCACCAAGGGCTTGCTGGGCACGAACAACATCGATACCAATTCGCGGCTGTGCATGTCGAGCGCCGTCGCCGGTTACAAGCAGACGCTGGGCGCCGATGCGCCCCCGGCCTGCTACGAGGATTTCGACCACGCGGACCTGATCTTCATCGCCGGTTCCAATACCGCATATGCGCATCCCATCCTGTACCGCCGCATCGAGGATGCACGGCGCAACGACCCTGATCTGAAAGTCATCGTCGCCGACCCGCGCCGTACCGACACCGCGCGCGAGGCCGACCTGTTCCTGCCCATCCTGCCCGGCACCGACGTGGCGCTATTCAACGGCATGCTGCACCTGTGCTTGTGGGAAGACCTGATCGACACCGATTTCGTCGCCAACCACACCGAGGGCTTTGCCGAGCTGAAGATGACGGTGCGCGACTATACGCCGGCCTTCGTTGCGCAGACTTGCGGCATCCGCGAGGAAGACCTGACGACAGCCGCGCGCTGGTTCGGCAAGGCCAAGGCGGCACTGTCGCTGTACTGCCAGGGACTGAACCAGAGCTCGGCCGGCACTGCGAAGAATGCCGCGCTGATCAACCTGCATCTCGCCACGCGTCAGATCGGCAAGCCGGGCGCCGGACCGTTCTCGCTGACCGGGCAGCCAAACGCGATGGGCGGCCGCGAAGTCGGTGCTCTCGCCAACCTGCTGTCTGCGCACCGTGACCTCGGCAATCCCGAGCACCGCGCCGAAGTGGCCGCGCTGTGGGGAGTGGACGATGTTCCCGCCACGCCGGGCAAGACCGCGATCGAGATGTTCGAGGCCGTGCGCAATGGCCAGGTCAAGGTGCTGTGGATTGCCTGTACCAATCCCGCGCAGTCACTGCCCGAGCAGGTGCTGGTGCGCGAGGCGCTGGAAAAAGCCGAACTCGTGATCGTGCAGGAAGCCTATGCGACCACGGCTACCGCCGCCTATGCGGACGTGCTGCTGCCGGCCACCAGCTGGGGCGAGAAGGAAGGCACGGTCACCAACTCCGAGCGCCGCATCACGCGCATTCAGCCGGTACTCGACAAGCCGGGGCAGACGCGACACGACTGGGAGATCGTGGTCGCTATCGCACGCCGCGTCGAAGCCGTTCTCGGCCGCACGCGCACACTGTTCCCTTACGAGACGCCGGAGCAGGTGTGGAACGAGCACCGCGAATCGACGCGCGGCCGCGACCTCGACATCACCGGTTTGTCCTATGCGCTGCTGCAAGCACAGGGCCCGCAGCAATGGCCTTTCCCGGAAGGCGCAAGCACGGGTCGCAAGCGCCTGTACGAAGACGGACAATTCCCGACTGCGAGCGGACGCGCGAAGTTCGCCAATACTCGCTATCAGCCGCCGGTCGACAAGGTCGACCCGCGTTTCCCGTTCAAGCTCAACACCGGCCGCCTGCGCGACCAGTGGCATGGCATGAGTCGCACCGGCACCGTCGCGCAATTGTTTGCGCATGCGCCGGAGCCGGTCGTGTTCATGTGCGCGGACGACATGCAGCGCCGTCTGCTGGCCGAGGGCGATCTGGTCGAAGTGAAGAGCCGCCGTGGCAGGCAGATCCTGCCGGTGCAGGCCAGCGACGAGCTGCGCGGCGGGCAAGCGTACATCCCCATGCACTGGGGCGAGGAATACCTGTCCGGCCGCGACAGCTTTGGCGTCAATGGCCTGACCTCACCGGCCTTCGACCCTGTGTCGAAGCAGCCGGAACTCAAATACGCAGCCGTTGCGATCAAGAAGATGGAGCTGCCCTGGCGCTTCCTCGCCTTCGGCTGGGTCGCCCCGGAACAGGTACTGGCGCTGCAACTGGCGCTGCGCGCGCGGATGAAGGATTTTGCTTTCGCATCGGTCACGCTGTTCGGTCGCGACAAGGTCGGCGTACTGCTGCGCGCAGCCAATGAAACGGCGGTGGCCATCGACGATATCCTGCAAGCCTTCGCGCTCGATGGCATGGAAGTGCTGCGCTATGACGATGCGCGACGCGGCGTATCGCGCCGCGTGCGCGTCGCCGATGGCAAGCTGGCTGCCGTTGCGCTGGCCGGCGATGTCGCGGCTGAGCGCTGGCTACGTGCCTTCCTCGAAGACGGGCACCCGGTCGCCGAGCTGGGGCGTCAGCTGTTGCAGCCAACAGCCAACGCGCCGCAAGGCTTCAAGGAGCGCGGCAAGATCGTTTGCAATTGCTTCAACGTCGCCGAGGGCGATATCGCTGCAGTGCTCGCGCTGGCCGATGAGGCTGGCGGCATCGATCGGCTGGCGATGTTGCAGCAAAAGCTCAAGTGCGGCACCAATTGCGGTTCCTGCGTGCCGGAGCTCAAGCGTATCGCGAACGCGAGTACGACAAGGGCCTGATCACTGTAGTTGGTTGGGACATTGCCTGCGTGTGGTGTCTGCACTGCAGGCTTTGGCTCGGCACCATTCGGCATCACGGCCCGCAGTCGGGATAGCTGCTGTTGCCACAGGTTTGCGAGCGGTGTTCATGCGCTTCGTAGTACCCTTGCGCGATGAATTCTGAAAATCACCAGGCAACAAACCGATTCATCGCTGCGCCCTTCATCCGTGAAGTCGGGCGCGGCAAGAAAGGCGCGCGCGACATGTCGCGCGACGATGCGCACGCCATCTATGAAGCCATGCTGGATGGACGCGTATCCGACCTCGAGCTCGGCGCCTTCCTGATCGGCATGCGCATCAAGGGCGAGTCCGTCAGCGAGATCGCTGGCTTCCTTGACGCCGCCGAAGCCAGTTTCGAACGCATCGAAGCACCGGCGGGCGACTACGCGCCGGTCGTCATCCCCAGCTACAATGGCTCGCGCCAGATGCCGAATCTCACGCCCTTGCTCGCGCTGCTGCTGGCGCGAGAAGGCGTGCCTGTACTGATCCACGGCGTCAGCACCGATCCGGGCCGGGTGACCACGGCAGAAATCCTGCAGGCGATGGGTCATGCGCCGGCCGCCAGCCGTGGCGACATCGCCGCCTGCTTTGCGCGACGCGCGCCGGCTTTCATGGCGATCGATGCGCTCGCGCCCAAGCTGCACGGCTTGCTGCAACTGCGGCGCGTACTGGGCCTGCGCAATTCCACGCATACGCTGGTGAAGATCATGCAGCCGTTTGCACAACCGGCGCTGCGACTGGTGTCGTACACGCACCCGGAGTACCTGACGATGCTGACCGATTACTTCAGCACGCAGGCGCCGGCCGAGCGCGGCGATGTGTTCCTGATGCGCGGCACCGAAGGCGAGACGGTCGCCAATGCCAAGCGCGCCAATGCCGTGACCTGGTTCCACAACAATCAGGCCACCGAACTGATCGAGCGCCAGCAACCGGTCGACGAGATGCCGCCGCTGCCTGCTGCAAGCGATGCCGTCACCACGGCGGCGTGGATTGTCGAGGCGCTGGCGGGCAAGCAGCCGATACCGGCACCCATTGCCGAGCAGGTCGCGCAGTGCGTGAATGTCGCGAAGGCCATCAGGGCGGAAGCCGCATGACCCGTTCCGTCGATGTTGCCGTGATCGGCGCCGGTGCGGCCGGCATGATGTGCGCATCGGTCGCGGGGCAACGCGGCCGCAGCGTGGTGCTGATCGACCATGCCGAAAAGCTGGCCGAGAAGATTCGCATCTCCGGCGGCGGGCGCTGCAACTTCACCAATGTCGATGCAGCGCCTGCGAACTACCTGTCGCAGAACCCGCATTTCTGCCGCAGCGCGCTGTCCCGCTACACCGCGCAGGATTTCATCGACCTGGTGAAGCGCTACCGCATTCCCTTCCATGAAAAGCACAAGGGGCAGCTGTTCTGCGACCATTCTGCCGAAGACATCATTGCGATGCTGAAGGCCGAGTGCGATGCCGGCGGCGTGCAGTGGATGATGCCGGCCAAGGTAGCCAGCGTTGCGAAAGAAGGCGAGGCCTTCCGCATCCAGACCGGCCAGGGCGAGGTGCTGGCGCAGCAACTGGTGATCGCGACCGGCGGACTGTCGATACCGAAAATCGGCGCCACCGATTTCGCGTTCCGGATCGCAAAGCAATTCGATGTGCCGCTGGTCGAGCCAAGGCCGGGGCTGGTGCCGCTGACCTTCGACATGGATGCGTGGCAGCCCTTTGTCGCGATGGCCGGCATTTCGCTGGAAATCGATATAGAGACCGGCGACAAGAAAGACAAGAAGGCGCGCGGGCATTTCCGTGAAGACCTGCTGTTCACGCACCGCGGCCTGTCCGGCCCGGCCGTGCTGCAGATTTCAAGCTTCTGGCGCGATGGTGCGGCCTTGACGCTGGATTTGCTGCCCGGGCAGGACATCGGGCAGGCGCTGACCGAGGGCAAGACGCAAATCAGGAAGGCGTTGGGCAACTGGCTGTCGCAATACCTGCCGACGCGCCTCGCCGAAGGACTGCTGCAGGCGAACGGCTTTGCGACCGATGCGCGCGTGCCCGACCTGTCGGACAAGGCCTTGCGCCGGCTGGGCGACGCCATCAACCGCTGGACCATCACGCCGAATGGCTCCGAGGGTTATCGCAAGGCGGAGGTGACGCTGGGTGGCGTGGATACGAAGGCACTATCGCAGCAAAGCATGATGGTGCAGAAGGTGCCGGGCCTGTATTTCATAGGCGAAGCGGTCGACGTGACCGGCTGGCTGGGCGGCTACAACTTCCAGTGGGCCTGGGCGTCGGGTGTGGCGGCAGGGCAGGCGGTCTGAGGGCGGTCTGGGGGGCAGGGCGGTCCGCTTCAGGGAGCATGACCCGGGCGCGGGCAGCTTGAAATCCGACGCCTGTCGGCCCGGAAACGCTGGCTGGCCGCGGTTTTCCGGCCGGATCGACAAGCGGCTTCCTTTTGCGGCTTTGGACTGGTATAATCGCCGGCTCAGCAGTTTAAACAGATACTTTTTCATCCATGACCACCATTCGCGTTAAAGAAAACGAGCCGTTCGAAGTCGCCATGCGTCGCTTCAAGCGCAGCATTGAAAAAACCGGTCTGCTGACCGAGCTGCGTGCCCGTGAGTTCTACGAGAAGCCGACCGCCGAGCGCAAGCGCAAGCTCGCCGCTGCCGTGAAGCGCCACTACAAGCGCATCCGCAGCCAGCAACTGCCGAAAAAGCTGTACTGATTCCCAGCCTCGCCGATGTGCGAGGCGACTGGTCGAGAACCCGCTCCGGAGTTTTATCCGCAGCGGGTTTTGGCGTTTTTATGCGGCCCTGCGGCGCCGGAACACAGGAGAAAACATGAGCCTCAAAACAAAAATCAGCGATGACATGAAAGCCGCGATGCGCGCCAAGGAAAGCGAGCGCCTCGCCACGATCCGCCTGCTGCAGGCCGCGATCAAGCAGAAGGAAGTCGACGAGCGCATCGAACTGACCGATGACCAGGTGCTGGCCGTGATCGACAAGATGGTCAAGCAGCGCAAGGATTCGATCACCCAGTTCGAGGCCGGTGGCCGCCAGGACCTGGCCGATATCGAGAAAGCCGAACTGGTTGTGCTGTCGGCCTACATGCCGGCGGCGCTGTCGGACGCTGAAGTGCAGGCCGAGGTGGCTGCGGCTGTCGCGGCCGTCGGCGCGGCCGGTCCGCAGGACATGGGCAAGGTGATGGGTGTGCTCAAGCCCAAGCTCGCTGGCCGCGCCGACATGACCGCCGTGTCGGCGATGGTGAAGGCTGCGCTGTCGAAGTAAGCGCTCAAGCACGCACCCACGCTCGCATTCATGATCCCGCAGAGCTTCATCCAGGACCTGCTGAACCGCGTCGACATTGTCGACGTGGTGGGTCGCTATGTGCAGCTGAAAAAAGGCGGCGCGAATTTCAGCGGGCTGTGTCCCTTCCATAACGAGAAGTCACCCAGCTTCACGGTCAGTCCGACCAAACAGTTCTATCACTGCTTCGGTTGCGGCGCGCATGGCACGGCCGTCGGTTTCCTGATGGAGTTTTCGGGCATGGGCTTTGTCGAGGCCGTGAAAGACCTTGCGCAAAGCGTTGGCATGGTCGTGCCCGAGCAGGAAGACCGGCTGCCGCCGGCGCAGCGCGCCGAGCAGCAAGCCAAGAGCCTGGCGCTGTCGGATGCGATGACGCAGGCCTGCAATTTCTACCGCCAGCAATTGCGCGGCGCGCGTCATGCGGTCGATTACCTGAAAGGCCGCGGGCTGACCGGCGAAGTGGCCGGCCGCTTCTGGATCGGCTATGCGCCCGATGGCTGGGACAGCCTGCGGCAAGTCTTCCCCGACTATGACAACGAGGCGCTGGTCGAGGCAGGCCTTGTGATCGACAAGAGCGACGAAGAGGGAAGTTCGCGCAAACGCTATGACCGCTTCCGCGACCGCATCATGTTCCCGATCCGGAACACCAAGGGGCAGGTCATCGGGTTTGGCGGCCGCGTGATGGGCGCCGGCGAACCGAAATACCTGAACTCGCCAGAGACGCCGCTGTTCCAGAAAGGCAGCGAGCTGTATGGTCTGTTCGAGGCGCGGCAGGCGATCCGCGACAAGGGCTATGTGCTGGTGACCGAAGGCTACATGGATGTGGTCGCGCTCGCGCAATTCGGCTTCGAGCAGGCGGTCGCCACGCTCGGCACCGCCTGCACGCCGATTCACGTGCAGAAGCTGCTGCGCCAGACCGACCAGGTGATCTTCAGTTTCGATGGCGATTCGGCCGGCCGCCGCGCGGCACGGCGCGCGCTCGAAGCCTGTCTGCAGCATGCCACCGACAACCGCATCATCAAGTTCCTGTTCCTGCCGACCGAACACGATCCCGACAGTTACATCCGCGAGTACGGCAATGAGGCCTTCGAGCGCGTGGTACATGAGGCCACGCCCTTGTCGCAATTCCTGATCGCCGAAGTCACCGAAGGCAAGGAACTGGGTACCGCCGAAGGCCGGGCGCGCGCGCAGTTCGATGCCAAGGCCATGATCGCGCAGATGCCGCCTTCCGCACTGCGCCTGCAAGTCTTGCGGCAACTCGCGCAGATCACCGAGAGCACGGTGCAGGAGCTGGAATCGCTGTTCGAGCTGGCGCGGCCGGTCGCGGCGCGTGGCAAGCCGGTGCAGCCCGCCGTGCGCCGCAAGCCGCCGGTCGAGCTGGAGCGGCAGGTGTTGCGCATCCTGCTGGCGCACCCGGTGCTGGCGCAAGAACTCAATGATGCGGCGCTCGACCTGATCGCCGGCACCGCGCCCGACCAGGGCGAGATGCTGCGCACCGTCGCACTGGCGGCGCGTCAGGTGAGCGGCGAATCCGGCTTTGCCGGGCTGGCCGAGGCCTTGCGAGGACAGGGCGAAGAACTGGACCGGCTGCTGGGCGAAGTGGCCGCTGAAACGCCGTCCGAACTGGATCTCGCGCGCCGCGAACTTGCCGGTGCCGTGAGGCAGACTAGAATGAAAATTCTGAAAGCCGAACAGGATCAGCTTGCTGCGGCCGGCCTGCCCGACGATGCGGCGCGCCAGCGCTACCGCGACATTGCGGCGCAACTGGAGAAACTGCGCCTTGCTGCCGAAAAAGACAACGAGCGCTGAGCACGCTGGTCCGTGAGAGCCTGACCGGGATCTAGAAATCGCCCGGTCTGCCCCCATCTCTGATTCGTGCAGTTCAGAATTGTCGTTCCGGCACGAATTCGTGCCGGAACGGAGGGCCTTCCCGGGGAGGAAACAGTTTCCCTATGCTATAATTAAAGGCTTTTCATTCAATGTCTTACAGAGTTTCACCCACAGTTTTACTGAGTTGACCCTGCCGGACAGGCGGCCCACCCATGCAAGGCAGATAAACCGGTCAATGACACCGTCCTGCCGCTACGCTGAGATACAGCCCGGCCCGCCCCTCTGGTTCCCTGTGCAGCATCCGCAAATACCCAATGGTGGATCGACCCATGGCGACAAAAAAACCAGTTAAAAAAACCGAAACCAAGGCCAAGACTGTCAAGGCAGCCCCGGCGCGCTCTGCTGCAGCAAGCGCGAAGACCGCGGCCAAGCCTGTGAAGACGGCAGCCAAGACGGCGGTGAAATCGACTGCAGCAGCGAAACCGGCGGCAAAGCCGAAAGTTGCTGCTGCTACCAAGGCGGCGAACAAAGGCACCAGCAAAGCTGTCTCAAAGGCCGGCACCGCTGCCAAGTCGGCGCAGAAGAAGCCGGTCAAGGCCGCTGCCGCTCCAAGCAAATCCGCGGCGAAGACCACAGGCAAGGCTGCCAAGCCTGTCGTCACGCCCAAAGCACCAGCAAAGAAATCCGTGACATCCAAGAAAGCCGAACCCAAAGTCGTCGTAAAAAAAGCCCGTACCGTGAAGGCCGTGCCTGAGAAGGCCGTTGTCGCGGAGGCTGTGAAGGCAGCGAAAGCGCCTTCCAAAGTCGTCAAGGTGGCCAAGGCTGTCGACACGAAAGCCGTCGAATCCAAGACGGACCACATGATCCTGTCGGTCAAGCAGACCACCGATGCCGCTGCACTGGCAGCCATCGATACCTCCGGTTACGTCCTGCCGGGCATCAAGGTGCCGGGCCGCCGCGGTCGCAAGCCGCGCGACTTCCAGCCGGAGAACGAAGAGATCGCGCAACTCAACGCCGTCGAGCGTGCCGAACTGAAGGCCGCCGACAAGGCACGCGCGCGTGATCGCAAGAACAAGGAAAAGCAGTTCCTGAAGGACGCATTCTCATCCGACTCCGAAGCGAGCGAGGAGGAACTCGAGCGTCGCCGCCTGAAGCTGAAGACGCTGATCAAGCTGGGCAAGGATCGCGGCTTCCTGACGCATGCCGAGATCAATGACCACTTGCCGGAAAACATCGTCGATCCGGAAGCGATCGAAGGCATCATCGGCACCTTCAACGACATGGGCATCGCCGTGTACGAGCACGCACCCGATGCCGAGGCGCTGCTGCTGTCGGACAACGTGGCCAACGTCGCCAACGACGACGACGCCGACGCGGCTGCCGAAGCGGCGCTGCAGACGGTGGACTCCGACTTCGGCCGCACCACCGACCCGGTCCGCATGTACATGCGCGAAATGGGTTCGGTCGAGCTGCTGACCCGTGAAGGCGAAATCGAAATCGCCAAGCGCATCGAAGGCGGTCTGAAGGATATGGTGCAGGCGATCTCGGCCTGCCCGATGACGATTTCCGAAATCCTCCTGCTGGCCGAGCGCATCGAGAAAGACGAGAGCAAGGTCGACGAAGTCGTCGACGGCCTGGTCGATCCGAATGCGCCCGATGATGAACCGGTCGCCCCGGCACCGGTCAAGGCCGCGGCCGACGATGAAGAGGACGAGGACGAGGACGAAGAGGACGAAGAAGACGAGGAGGAAGACAATTCCAACGGCGGCGCCGCCGGCTTCTCGGCCGAACAGCTCGAGCAGCTGAAGCGCGATTCGCTGGCCAAGTTCGCCACCATCTCGTCGCAGTTCGACAAGATGCGCAAGGCCTACGAGAAGGAAGGCTACAACTCGAAGTCCTACGTGAAGGCGCAGGAAGCCATCACCAATGAACTGATGGGCATTCGCTTCACCGCGAAGGTCGTCGAGAAGCTGTGCGACACGCTGCGCGGCCAGGTTGATGAAGTGCGTCAGATCGAGCGCCAGATCCTCGATGTGGTGGTCAACAAGTGCGGCATGCCGCGCACCCACTTCATCAAGGTCTTCCCGGGCAACGAGACCAACCTCGACTGGGTCGACGGCGAAGTCAACGGCAACCATCCGTACAGCGTTGTGCTGGCGCGTAACGTGCCGGCCGTGAAGGAACTGCAGCAGAAGCTGATCGACTTGCAAGCGCGCGTCGTGCTGCCGCTGCCGGACCTGCGCGAGATCAACAAGAAGATGGCCGCCGGCGAGACCAAGGCGCGCAAGGCCAAGCGTGAAATGACCGAGGCCAACCTGCGTCTGGTGATCTCGATCGCGAAGAAGTACACCAACCGCGGCCTGCAATTCCTCGACCTGATCCAGGAAGGCAATATCGGCCTGATGAAGGCGGTAGACAAATTCGAATATCGCCGCGGCTACAAGTTCTCGACCTATGCGACCTGGTGGATCCGCCAGGCCATCACGCGCTCCATCGCTGACCAGGCGCGCACGATCCGTATCCCGGTTCACATGATCGAAACGATCAACAAGATGAACCGCATCTCGCGCCAGATCCTGCAGGAGACCGGTGCCGAGCCGGATCCGGCAACGCTG
>JACCDX010215653.1_pt1 | contig 71576 bp, 69 predicted proteins | sample 7449681 | NCBI WGS metagenome assembly JACCDX01 (sample SAMN15323450, study PRJNA562643) | freshwater metagenome | isolation source: river surface water | place: USA:Blue River Watershed | collected 2017-08-18 | reverse complement strand
TGTCCCTGCCCCTTCATAGGGGGAGTCTCTAGGTCAGGTCACCCATGTCTGATTTAAGTCTTCAACTGCAGCAGGCCGCAAGCCAACTACCAGTTTCAAGCTACTTTGATGACGCGCTGTTTCAGCGCGAGCTGAAAAGCATTTTTCAGCAAGGCCCCAAGTACGTGGGTCATCAACTGTCCGTTCCCGAAATCGGGGACTACCATGCCCTGCCCCAAGAGGCCGGTGGCCGTGCCTTGGTTCGGTCCGAGCGCGGCGTCGAATTGATCTCCAACATTTGCAGGCACCGCCAAGCGGTCATGCTGCAAGGACGTGGTTCACTTCATACCCAACAAAAAGGCAGCGCGGGTGGCAACATTGTTTGCCCACTTCACCGTTGGACTTATGCACCTTCTGGCAACTTGCTGGGTGCCCCACACTTTGCCCAAGACCCTTGCCTGAACCTTCAAAACTACCCACTCCAAGAATGGAATGGCTTGCTCTTTGAAGGCAATGGCCGCGATGTGACCGCCGATTTGGCCGGCATGGGCCCTCGCGCCGCCCTTGACTTTACGGGCTTCAAACTCGATCACGTTGAGATGCACGAGTGCAACTACAACTGGAAAACCTTCATCGAGGTTTACCTCGAGGACTATCACGTCGAGCCCTTCCATCCTGGCTTGGGCAATTTCGTGACCTGTGACGACCTCAATTGGCAATTCCAAAAAGAGTTTTCGGTGCAAACGGTTGGAATCGCTAACCGTTTGGGAAAAGCAGGCAGCCCGGTCTACAAACGCTGGCAAGAGCAACTCATGCAATACCGCCAAGGTGCCGTTCCCGAATTCGGCGCCATCTGGCTGACCTACTACCCCCACATCATGGTTGAGTGGTATCCGCATGTTTTGACGGTGTCCACACTGCACCCCATCAGCCCCGAAAAAACGCTGAACATGGTGGAGTTTTACTACCCCGAAGAAATCGTTGCCTTTGAGCGTGAGTTTGTAGAAGCACAGCAAGCCGCGTACATGGAAACATGCATTGAAGACGATGAAATTGGTGAACGCATGGACGCCGGTCGCAAAGCCTTGCTGAAACGAGGCGACAACGAAGTGGGCCCCTATCAAAGTCCCATGGAAGATGGCATGCAACATTTCCACGAGTGGTACCGACGAAAAATGGGCGACGCCCTTACCGACTGAAGCGCATGCAAGCACTCTGGATGGTTCTGGCCTCGCTGTTTTTCTCAACCATGAGTGTTTGCGTGAAGTTTGCAGCCACGCATTTCAACACCTTTGAATTGGTTTGCTACCGCGGTGCCATTGGCACCTTGATCATGGCGGTCATCTGCAAGCGCAAAGGCATGTCACTCAAAACCCCCGTGCCCAAAATGCACCTCTGGCGCTCCGTGGTGGGCGTCACGTCCTTGGCTGCATGGTTTTATGCCATTGCCTATTTGCCCTTGGCCACCGCCATGACGCTCAACTACATGAGCGGTGTCTGGGTGGCGGCATTTTTGGTGGGCAGCACCATTTGGGCAGGGTCCTTGCAAAACGCCAAACAACAAATTCCAGTGGCCCTCACCGTGATGGTGGGTTTTGTCGGTGTGGTGATGATTTTGCGTCCCACCTTTGAACAAAATCAGTGGCTGGCAGGCTTGATTGGCGTGTCCTCTGGGGTCATTGCAGCCATGGCTTATTTACAGGTTGCTGCTTTGGGCCGCGAAGGTGAACCCGTCGAGCGCACTGTGTTTTACTTTTCCTTGGGCGCCACAGTCTCAGGCGCTGTGTGCATGCTCTTTACCGGCACCAGCGAGTGGGTGTGGCCACAAGCGTGGTTGCTTTTGCCGATGGGCATTTTGGCGGCTTTAGGTCAATGGTGCATGACCCGCGCCTACAACGACGGCGCCACCATGGTGGTGGCCAATCTGCAATATTCGGGCATCGTTTTTTCAGCCTTGTTTGGCATGTTTTTGTTTGGCGATCAAATCCCCCTCATTGGATGGGCCGGCATCATTGTCATCGTACTGAGCGCCATCGCCGCAACGGCATTGCGATCACGCAGTACCGTTGCCTTGCCCGTTGAAGACCACTGATATTGAAAGGATGCATTCGATGTACACCACCCTCATTTCCGTCCAACAACTCAAAGACCTTCAAGCCTCTGGACAAGCCTTCATGGTGTTCGATTGCAGTTGCGATTTGATGAAGCCTGAAATGGCCGACATGATGTTTGCAACAGTGCGCATTCAAGGTGCGCGCCAAGCGCATTTAGATCGCAACCTGAGCACACATGGCCCCACAGCCGTCAACGGCGGCCGCCATCCCCTGCCTTCACGCGAAACATTTGCGGCGTGGCTTGGCAGTTTAGGGTTCACCAACGAGATGCAAGCTGTGGTCTACGACCGCAACGGTGCAAACTATTGCGGCCGTTTGTGGTGGATGCTGAAATGGCTAGGCCATGATGCCGTGGCGGTGCTCGACGGCGGATTGCAAGCTTGGCAAGCCGTGGGCGGCGCTGTCGATTCTGGCGCTGCTTTACCTACGCAAGCTTCATCTAAGTTTGCCTTGAAACCCGCGCTGCGCGAATGGGTCAGCACCGCCGACCTGGCACCCCAAGTGGGTCATGCCAATCTCACCATCATCGATGCGCGGGGTGCTGCACGCTATCGCGGCGAAATGGAACCCATTGATCCGGTGGCGGGCCACATCCCTGGTGCGCTGAACCGCCCCTTCAATGAAAACCTCACCGCTGAAGGTTTTTTCAAATCACCGCAAGTGCTGCGCGCAGAATTTGAAACACTCTTGGCGGGTCGCGACGCGTCAACGGTGGTGCATCACTGCGGCAGTGGCGTCAGTACGGTGCCCAATATTTTGGCCATGGAGTTGGCGGGCTTGGGTGTGACCCGTTTGTACCCAGGCAGCTGGAGTGAATGGTGCAACACACCTGGCCTGCCCTGCGCCAAGTCTTGAAATTGCCAGTCAGTGCAGGCTTGAAGCGTGGGCCAGCATGCTCACGCCACTCACCAAAGCCATGCCAGACACCAACCACACAATTTGTGCGGCCGTCTCGCGAGAGCTCAGGCGCTTTTGAAGTTGTGGAATCAGGTCGGCCAGCGCCACATAGATGAAACTGCTGCTTGCAATGGCCAGCATGTAAGGCAAGATGCCATGCAACTGGTCTAGCAAGACGTAGCCTGCCACGCCGCCCAATGCCGTGATTGCACCTGCCAGCGTCACTTTCAAAATGGCTGTTTGACTGCTGCGGGAACCTTCGTTCAACACCACCAAATCGCCCATGTGGTGCGGCACTTCGTGCGCCAGCACGGCCAAGGCAGCCACAACACCCAAGCGCAAATCGACCATAAAGGCCGAAGCAATCAAGACGCCATCGCCAAAGCAATGGACGCTGTCGCCAGCCAAAATGGCCCAACCACCAGCCATTGGTTTGGCATGCGTGTCATGATTGTGTGAAGCGTCGGCTGCATGGTCGTGATCATCGTCATGATGATGGCCATGGTGCGCATCGCCATGGTGGTGTTCATGACCGTGATGCCACAACTCGGCTTTGTCGAGCAAGAAGAAAAAGAGCAAACCAAACAGCAGCGTGACAAACAGGTTGTGGGGTTCAACGCCAGCCTCGAAGGCTTCGGGCAACAGGTGCAAAAAGGCTGTGGCGAGCAAAGCGCCTGCAGCCAAACTGAGCATGTGCTGCGTGTAGCGGCTCACAATGCCAAAGCTGAGCCACGCCGCAAGCCACACACTGCCAATGCCAGCGGCCAAGGTGCCCAACAAAATCGCCAATAAAGTCATTCAAATTCCTACGCCCAAACATCCACAGGGGCACAGGTCAAATTATGCCTGCCCGCAACAGGCTTTAGTTGGCTTCATGAATCACCACATCAATGGGGACACCCCACAACTCGGCTTGCGCCTGCAATTGGTCAATGGGTTGGCGGGCCCAATCACCTCGGATGTAACCCAAAGCCACCATGGCCCCAGCTTCATAGCCCCAACCTGCTGAGGTAATTTCACCGACAAACCTCCCCTTCACGTTCAGGGGCTCACCACCCCATAAGTAATGTTCAGGTGATTTGGCGACGATCTTCACCAACTTCTTGTCCAAAGTTGAGTTTCCTTGTGTTTTGCGTGCAAGCAATGCTTGCTTGCCTTTGAAATCAGACATCTTGTCCAATTTGACGCCGGCCCACAAGCCAGCTTCAAAAGGCGTTTCATCAGGACCCATTTCCGCGCCCCAGGCCCTTCGCTGCCTTTCGATGCGCAACGCATCGAGGGCGTAATAACCCGCGTCACGCAAACCCAAATCGACACCTGCGCCTTGCAAGGTCAAATAAACGTGGCGCGTCATTTCAACAGGGACGTACAACTCATAACCCGGTCCGCCCACATAACTCATGCGCGCTGCGCGAACTTTGGCATGGCCCACATCCACTTCGCGTGTGTGTGCAAAAGGCAAGCTGGCTGGCGACAAATCGTCGGGGCACACACGCGCCATCAAGGCGGTCGAGTTGGGCCCCATCAAAGACAGCACGCAATACTGCGCCGACACATCATTGATGTAGACGCGCATGTCCTGTGTGACGTGGCGTTGCAGCCAATCCAAATCACGCGTGGTTTGCCCTGAACCTGTGACAACCATGAACCGGTCGGTGGTCAAACGAATCACTGTCAGATCGCTTTCAAAACCACCCCGATCGTTCAGCAAAGGGGTGTAAACCATTTTGCCGATGGCAACATCCATGTCGTTGGCACACATGTGCTGCAAGAAACTCAAAGCATCAGGGCCTTGCACCCATAACTTGGAGAAGGAGCTCTGATCGTAGAGTGCCACAGCTTCCCGTGTGGCCCTCTGCTCAGCTTGCATCCATGGCAACCAATCTGGCGTGTCCAACGTATCGCGTGCTGGTGCAGCGCCTGCAGGACGGAAATAGTTCACACGTTCCCAACCATTCTTGCTGCCAAATACAGCACCTTTTGCCGCCAAAATGTCATAAAGAGGCGAACAACGCAAAGGCCGAACTGTCTCTAACTCTTGGCGCGGCCAACGCATCGCGTAATGCAGCCCCAAAGTTTCTGCCGTTCTTTCAGACAATGCTTTTCGGTTGCCTGTGAACGGACCAAACCGCCTTACATCCACATCCCACAAGTCAACACTGGGCTCGCCGCCCACAATCCATTCAGCCATCAAACGTCCTGCACCGCCTGAGTTGGCAATGCCCGCAGAGTTGAAGCCAGCGCACACAAAATAATTGCGTACTTCAGGCGCTTCGCCCAAAATGAAATTGCCATCGGGCGTGAAGCTCTCTGGGCCATTTAGCAACATTTTGACCTTGGCTGTTTCCAGACAAGGTGTTCGCTGAATGGCGTTTTCGATCAAGATTTGAAACTGATCCCAGTCTTCACCCAACAGTTCAAATTGGAAAGTGGAAGGAATGGGGTGCACGTTCCAAGGCTTGGCCACAGGCTCAAAGCCACCCATGACCAAGCCCCCCACTTCTTCTTTGTAATAAATGTAGCCATCGGGGTCGCGCACCACCGGCCACATCGGGTGAATGCCTTCAATTTTGTCGGTGACGATGTAGAAATGTTCGGCGGAATACAAGGGCACGTTGACGCCTGCCAGTTGCCCAAATTGACGTGCCCACTGGCCAGCGCAATTCACCAAGAAGTCACACTGAATATCGCCTTGTTTGGTTTTGACACCTTTGACTTGTCCGTTGTGCAAATCAACACCCGTCACTTCAATGTCTTCAAAAATCTTCACACCCTTTAGGCGCGCACCCTTGGCCAAAGACATGCAAAGGTCAGCGGGATTGGCCTTGCCATCGCCAGGAATCCAAATGCCGCCCACCAAATCATCGGTGCGTAACAAAGGCGCACGCTCTCCCACTTCATGTGGCGTGATTTCGTGCACTTCAACTCCAAAGCTACGGGCCAATGCAATTTGCTTGCGCAACACTTTCATGCGCTCAGGGGTACGGGCCACGTTGACACTGCCACATTGCTTCCAGCCTGTGGCCAAGCCTGTTTCCGCTTCTAAAGTTGAGTAAAGGTCAATGCCGTATTTACTCATTCGGGTCATGTTGCGGTTCGGCCGCATTTGCCCCACCAGACCGGCAGCATGCCAGGTCGTGCCACTGGTCAACTTGCCTTGCTCCAACAAAACCACATCGGTTTGGCCCAACTTGGCCAGGTGGTAAGCCACCGAGCATCCGGCAATACCACCGCCCACAATCACAATTTTGGCTTGCGTAGGAAACTCTTGTGTTGCCATGATGAAATCCTGATTGAATTAACCTAAACGAAGCGCAGCCACCCCAGACAAGATGGCTACAGTGCCGACAACCCTCTGCCGTGTCCAAACCTCATTCAAGAACCACGCCCCAATGAGGGCTGCAAAAAATACAGAGGTTTCGCGCAACGCTGCCACCATGGCAACCGGCGCAACCGTCATGGCCCATAGGGCAATGGCGTACGAGCCAATCGATGCGCATGCGCCGCCCATGGCCACCGGCCAGCGAGTTCGCACATACGGCCAAACTTGGCCCTTGCGTTGCATGAAGACCAAGGCAGCAAAGGGCCAACCATCCAGCACAAACAACATGCAGATGTATTGCGCAACATGGCCCGAGTTGCGCGCACCTTTGGCATCGATCACGGTGTAGATGGCAATCAAGACGGCGTTGCTGAGCGCAAACACAATGGCCTTGCGATGCGACCACCAAGCCCTCGTAAAGCCCAACATCAACACGCCACCACAAATGCAGGCAACGCCCATCCATGCCAAGGGAGACAAGGCTTCATCTATCAAAGCAAAAGATGCAATGGCCACCAACATGGGTGCGGTGCCTCGCATCAAGGGATAGGTCAACCCCAAATCACCATGTTTGTAGGCCCCAGCCAATGCAAAGTAGTAACCCACATGCACCACCAAAGAACCCAAGATATAAGGCCAGGATTCAGGCGACGGTGGGCCTACATACAAACACACAGGGAGTGCCAAAATGGAGCAAAGCACATGGATCAGGGCTGTGTCCAAGGTTTTGTCAGTGCTGGATTTCACCAGTGCATTCCAACTTGCGTGCAGCAATGCACCCAACAACACCAAAAACAAAACAGACCAGGTCATGTCCGGCTTAGGCTTTTAAAGCGCAGCGTCTTGCAATCTGCATGTAATGTGAAAGTCCTGGTGTTTGAAGCGCAGGTTGCTTGGCCAAGTCGTCCCACAAACGCAAGCGCACAGCATCAGGCGCACCTGGCTCCGAAATGAACTTGTCTGCTTCTTCTTTTGAAAAGATACCGCCTTGCAACTTCAAACTGCGCTGAGAATCCTCTGACAAAGCATCGTGATATTCCGGTCGCGCCGCACACAGATAACGTTTGGCATCGACGTGCCGCTGAATGGCATCAATGACCGCATCTGAAAACAAGCCGCGTAAAAATGGCACCACACGGTACTGATGCACATCATCGACGCCATGCATGCTGGGGGTGTCGCCCAAGTCGTGCAACAAATGGCCCAAGTCGTGTAAAAAAGCTGCTGTCACCAACTCATCACTGGCGCCCTCTTGTTCGCCCAAATAAGCTGACTGCAATGCATGCTGCAACATGGTGACAGGTTCGCCGGTGTATTGCTCATGGCCCTTCTGTTCAAACAATTTTTCAATGTCATTTAAGCTTAAAGCCATGTGCGTCTCAACAAATAAAAGTAAACATCAGTCAGACAAAAGATCTGGCTGCTTCAGGCGTGTATGAGTCAATGCACCCGCCTGCTCCAAGATGGGATAAGCAATGGAGCAAATGTGCGAGTTGATGCGTTTCAAGTCGCTGATCAAATCAATGTGCAAAGAACTTGTGCCAATGCTTTGCGGTGTGTTCTCCTGCAAACGCGCCAAGTGGCGGCTGGCATACTCATGCTCCAAATTGCGAAACTGAACCTTTTGCTCCAGCAATGTTTGCGCATTGCGTACGCCACCGTCTAAGAACACACTCATACCCAATTGCAAGTTGGCAACCAAGCGTTGGTGCAAATCCTCGATCTCTGACAAACCTGCTTCTGAAAACTTGCGTCCTTTGGCAATTTTTTTATCTTCAATGTCTTGCAGAACCCGCTCAATGATGTCGCCAACTTGTTCCATGTTGATGGCAAAGGACATGATGTCAGCCCAGCGCTGCCCCTCACGTTGTGACAAGGCCTCGCGCGAAATTTGCGTCAAATAAAACTTGATGGCGGAATACAAATCGTCAACGCCATCGTCCATCTCTCGGAGTTTGGCAGCCAGCACTGCGTCGTCGTTTCGAATCACAGGCACAATGCCGCGCAACATCGCCTCCACGACATCGGCCTGATGCAGAGCCTCGCGGGCGGCACACGCAATGGCCAATGAGGGCGTCGTGAGTGCCGTAGGATCCAAATACTTGGGTTGAACTTTGTTGCTGTCAATTTGCGAAGAGGGCAAATACTGCGTGAGCCAATCGCCCAATTTGCCCGTCAACATCAACATGCAAACCGACAACAAGACATTGAACAAAAAATGGAAGCTAACGACCGCATCAAAACCCCAAGCCTGAATGTCATCGGCAACAGGCAAGTAAAAGCCTAAAAATGGCACCGCCAAAGCACATCCAATGGCCTTGAACATCAAATTGCCCAAAGGCACCCTGCGCACTTCGGCAGGTGACTTGGACATCGTGAAGAATGCCAACAAACCACTGCCCAAGTTGGCGCCAAGCACCAAGCCTAAAGCCATGGGCAAAGAAACCACTTGGGTTTGACACAAGGTGGCCGTTAACAAAACCATGGCCAAACTGGAGTAGGAAATGACGGTCAGCAAGGCCCCAATCAAAATCAAAATCACGGGGTCGTTGGGCAACACACTGAGCAGCACATGCATGCCATTGGATTGTGTGATGGGCTTGGTGGCCTCCACAATCAGGTGGAGCGCCAAGGTCATCAAGCCCAGCCCGATGGCCACACGGCCCCATCGGCCCAAAGTGTTGTTTTGATTAACCACAAACACCACCACCCCCACCACAATCAGCAATGGCGACAACCAACTCAGATCAAATGAGAACATCAGCGCCATCAGGCTAGTGCCCACATCGGCACCCAGCATCATGATCAAGGCTGTTGACGTCAGAAAAATACCTTGCCCCACAAAGGAACTCACGATGAGGCAAGTGGCGGTACTGGACTGCAGCAAACTGCTCACGCCCACGCCAGACACAAAAGCCCAGAGCGGCTTTTTGACACTGCTGGCCAGCACTTCACGCAGCGATGCCCCCAGAACACGCAAGATGCCAGTTCGCACGGTATGGGTGCCCCACACCAACAATGCAATTGCCGCCAGCAGGTTCAGAAGGTTGTGCATGCGCTCAAGCCCAAGGCATTGAATACGTTTTGATGTTGGTAAAGCTCTTCATCGCTTCTTGAACGCCTTCTTTGTAGCCCAGACCAGAATCTTTGATGCCACCAAACGGTGTGAGCTCTAAGCGATACCCAGGTACCTCTCGAACATTGACACTGCCCATTTGCAACTCATTCACAAAGCGCACAATGTAGTCCATGCGATTGGTGCAGACCCCGCTCGACAAACCATAGACAGTGCCATTGGCAATTTGAATGGCTTCGTCAATGTCTTTGAATTGAATGATGGGTGACACAGGACCAAAAGTTTCCTCTTTCACCAACAACATCTCTGGTCGCACTTGGTCCACCACGGTGGGTGAGTAAAGGGCGCCCCGTCGTTGATTGCCCACCAACAAACGAGCGCCGTGGGCGACAGCGTCGTTCACGCGTGCTTCAAAAAACTTGGCCGCTGCCTCGTCAATCACAGTGCCCATCAAATTGTCTTTGTCCGATGGATCGCCATACGTCCATGCTTTGGTTTTTTGCACCACCAAGTCGGTAAAGTCTTTGGCAACAGCTTGATGCACCAGCATGCGCTTGACGGCTGTACAACGCTGTCCCGAATTTTTGTAAGAACCTTGAACGGCCAAATTGGCGGCCTCTTCCAGGTCGGCATCTTCCATCACGATGAGCGGATCGTTGCCACCCAACTCCAACACAATGCGTCGGTAGCCCGCTTTGTCAGCAATGTATTTGCCAATGGCCACGCCGCCTGTGAAGGTGATCAAATCCACCGCTGGGTGCGTGAGCATTTCATCGGCAATCTCACGCGGGTCGCCTGTGATCACACTCAACATCTCTGGCGGCAAGCCCGCTTCGTACAACAGGTCTGCAAAGTAAATCGCCGAATAAGGCACCTTCTCAGAGGGCTTGAGCACCATGCGGTTGTTGGTGGCCACACTGGGAATGACTTTGTGGGCCACTTGGTTCATGGGGTGGTTGAACGGCGTGATGGCCGTGATCACACCCAATAATGGCGCACGCTGTGTGTAAACACGGCGCTGCTTGCCGTGGTGCGTCAAATCGCAACTGAAAATTTGCCCATCGTCTTTCAGCACCTCTTGTGCGCCAAACAACAAGACATCGCTGACACGCCCGGCTTCGTAAACGGCATCTTTCCAGCACAAGCCAGCTTCAGCAGAAATCAAGTTTGCGATGTCGTCCAAACGATCTCTCACCAATGCTGCTGCTTTGTTCAAAATGGCTGCGCGGTCAAAACGCGACAACTTGGGCTTGTAGGCATGCGCAATGGCATAAGCTTCGCGCACTTCTTCCAAGGTGGCTTTAGGAACCGTCCCCAAGCGTTGCTCGGTGAAAGGGTTGAACACTTCGATGAAACGATCGCGTCCGACGCCCACCTTTTTGCCGCCAATGCGCATGGCATCGAGTTGATGGTCTTGGATGAAATGTTCGACTTGACTCATGGCCCTGGCCTTTTGAAATTTAAGCGGTTTGTCCAAAATTCAAGGCCAGATCAAACGCATCAAAATTGCGCCAGCGACGTTGACGGTCCAAGTTGGACACAGCACGGTTCATGATCAGGGGCACGCGCTGTTCACTGATGCCACCGTGCGATCGTAAGGGAACATCAAGGCCTGACAAATCGTGTTTCGATTTGGCGGTGCCCAGCACCGTGTCGTAATCGGACACCACCACCAAATCTCCCAATCGATCTGCTGGCAATTCGAATTTTTCAGCCGCTTGCTCGCGTGTCAACACCACCTCAATGCCCTGTTCGGCTTGCAATTTTTCACAAGCCTTCAGCGGATCTGTGCCTGCTGGCAAATAAATGGTCGCAAAAGAACCCAAAGCGCCATGGTGTACCACATAGGGGTCAGTGATCGGCAGAATGACACGCACAGCGCCGGCACCCAACCAAGAATCAAACCAGTCTTGCAAATAGATCACCTTGGGTTGACCGTCCATGCCCACCTTGGCATTCATGCCATGGTCGGCCGTCAACACCACAACGCAACCCATGGCATCGAGTTGCGCCATGTAACTGTCCATCATGGCGTAAAACGAATTGGCACCATCGGTGCCAGGGGCAAACTTGTGTTGGATGTAATCGGTGGTCGACAAATACATCACATCGGGGCGTTGGTTTTTCATCAGCCACACACCGGCCGCAAACACAAACTCAGACAAGTCTGCGCTGTAGACGCTAGGCAAAGGCTTGCCCACTTTGTTGAGTACATCGTCAATGCCGTGCTCTGCCACTGTGGCTTTGTCGGCCTTCTCTGCAGAGAAGCAAATGCCCTTCATGTTGTGGCCCAACAATTGGCGCAACTTGTCTTTGGCAGTGACCACCGCCATCTTGCAGCCTGCATCAGCCAAAGCAGCCAACAAAGAAGGCGCACGCAACCACTTGGGATCGTTCATCATCACCTCAACGTTGTTGGCACTGTCGTACAGATAATTGCCACAGATGCCATGCACACTGGGCGGCACACCTGTCACGATCGACAAATTATTGGGATTGGTGAAACTGGGCACCACACAATCGGCATGCAAACCCGTGCCTTGCGCCAGTACTTTTTTCATCCAAGGCATGTGACCGCCTGCCACGGCTTGGCCCAAATAGTCGGGCTCACAACCGTCCACACACACCACCACCACAGGCTGTTTGGGCAATTGATAAGTGCGATTGTTCACTTGCATGATTTTTCCTTTTAAGGCGCTTTGCGCTCAGAATATTTAACGTAATTGCGTATCGTTCTTTCGCGGCTCATCAGGACGTGCTGTCGCAGTGCTTCTGCAGATTTGGCTGCGTTGCGAGAACCGATGGCATCCAAGATGTCGCGGTGTTCATTCACTGAGGTCACCAACAAGGCGTGATCTGAGAAATTGCGCCGTCGAAACAGGCTCAACTCGCGTGTGAGTTTGCGGTACATCGCAATGAGTTTCTTATTGCCTGCATAGGCCACCATGGCTTCATGGAATTCCACATTCAAGCGGTAATAAGTGGCCTCGTCTTCCACCTTGACCGCCTGCTCCATTTGGGTCACCAAGGTTCGCAAACTTAACAACTGTTCTTCCGTGGCGTTGGCCGCCAAGGTGCTGCCCACGTGCGCTTCAATCATGGCGCGCAGGTCAAAAATCTCAAGGGCTTCTTCCAATGGAATTTGCCTGACATACACGCCTCGATTTTTCTCAAGTTGAACCAAGCCCACCTCTTCCAACACTCGGAAGGCTTCTCGCACGGGCCCTCTCGACACGCCGAGACGCTCTGCGAGGGAAGCTTCTGTGAGCTTGTCCCCTGGGCCCAACTCGCCCTCATTGATCAAGCGCTCAATCTCCTGCTGCACAGCACCCGTCAGCGAGTGTTTTTGCAACAGGGAGATGGTGGCATTGGCCTCACTGACGCTTGAAAGCGGTGCAGGCGAGAGAACAGTTTCGTTCGGCATGCACCGAATTTGATCACAACTTAGTCAATTGTCAACAATTTACAAAAAACAATTGACATGCTTTAAATCTTCGATTCCAATGATTTTCACGGGCTTGTCACAGCGCTGTCACAGCGTGCGTGGAAAGTAGTTGGTTTTAACTTGATAAGGATGACGTATGCGCGCACTTTACAAATCGGCCCTTCTCGTGGGCGGTCTGTTGCTAGGCTCTATGGCCTGGGCTCAAAAAACCCAACTGCTGGTCTATACAGCGTTGGAGGTTGACCAATTGAAAGCCTATCAAGAAGGCTTTAACAAGGTCTACCCAGACATTGAGCTCAAATGGGTGCGCGACTCAACAGGGGTGATCACCGCCAAACTGCTGGCCGAAAAAGCCAATCCCCAAGCGGATGCCGTGATGGGCGTCGCTGCCACCAGCCTCGAGTTGATGAACAAAAACGGCATGCTCGAGCCCTACGCCCCCCTCAACTTGGACGCCATCATGCCGCAGTATCGCGACAAGGCCAACCCACCTGCTTGGTGGGGTATGGACGTCTGGGGCGCCACCATTTGCTTCAACACCATTGAAGCCAAAAAACGCAACATTCCAAAACCTGAAACTTGGAAAGACCTGACCAAACCTATCTACAAAGGTCAGGTTGTCATGCCCAACCCCGCTTCAAGCGGCACCGGTTACTTTGACGTCATTGCATGGCTGACTTTGTTTGGCGACCAAAACGGCAAAGGCGGCGGCTGGAAGTACATGGACGCATTGCACGAAAACATTGCGCAGTACACACACTCTGGCTCCAAGCCTTGCAACATGGCGTCTAGTGGCGAATACGTGGTGGGCATTGCCTTTGAATACCGCGCGAACGCCAACAAAGCCAAAGGCGCCCCCATCGACTTGGTCTTCCCCAAAGAAGGCTTGGGCTGGGACTTGGAATCTTTTGCCATTCACAAAGGCACCAAGAAATTGGACGCTGCCAAGAAATTGGCAGACTGGGCCTCTAGCAAAGATGCCATGAAACTCTACGGCAAAAACTTTGCCATCACAGCACACCCCGGTGTGGCAGACCCTTTGCCCAATGTGCCCAAAGATTACGAGTCACGCTTGGTCAAGCTGGACTTCAAATACGCCGCAGAGCAACGTGAACGCATCCTGAACGAGTGGAATGCACGTTACAACGGTAAATCTGAAAAGCGTTAATTTTTACCAAATGGCCGCCTGGCCTTGCCAAGGCGGCCTTTTTGTTGGTCACTCATGTCTGCAAGTCCTTATCTTTCTCTTCAACACCTTCACAAAGCCTTTGGCAACTTTGTTGCCTTGCAAGACATCAACTTGGACATCGTTCCAGGTGAATTGGTCTGCTTTTTAGGCCCCTCAGGCTGCGGCAAAACCACTCTGCTTCGGATCATTGCAGGACTTGAAGTCCAAACGCGTGGTGTGATTTTCCAAGATGGCAAAAACATTTCGAGCGCCCATCCCGCCGAGCGAGATTACGGCATCGTGTTTCAAAGCTACGCCTTGTTTCCCAACCTTAGCATTGCCGATAACGTTGCCTACGGCTTGGTGAATCGCAAAGTGGCACGCGACGTCGTTCAACAACGCGTTCAAGAATTATTGAAGTTGGTAGGCCTGCCAGGCAGCGGTACCAAATATCCCAGCCAACTGTCTGGCGGGCAACAACAGCGCATTGCGTTAGCGCGTGCCTTGGCCACTTCACCTGGCTTGTTGCTGCTAGACGAACCTTTATCAGCCCTAGACGCTCTCGAGCGCGTTCGACTGCGCGAAGAAATCAGATCTTTGCAACAAAGCTTGGGCGTGACGACCATCATGGTGACGCACGATCAAGAGGAAGCCCTGAGCATGGCCGATCGCATCGTGGTCATGAACCATGGTTGCATTGAACAAGTGGGCACACCCACCGAAATTTACAGAGAACCTGCCAGCGCTTTTGTGGCAGATTTTGTGGGCCAAGTGAATGTCTTGGATGGCACAGTTTCAGGTCAAGCATTGCAACTGGGCGACATGCGAATTCCACTGGCTGAAATCCCTGCAAATCAGCATCCAGAAGGCCCTGTCAAAGTGTATTTACGTCCAGAAGATGTTTTGGCACGCCCCATCTTGGCAGGAGATGCATGCGTCTTTCAGGCAAGCATCCATGAGATTGAATTCTTAGGCGCGTTTTGCCATGTGCATGTGATGGCACCTGCTATCACGCCAAAACCACTCACCGTTTATTTGTCACTGAACTTTCTTGCAGAACAAAACTTGCAAGCTGGATCAACAATTCCTCTCAAACTGATGCCAGAGCGCATCAAATTGTTTTAAACCAGGCATGACGCTCGCACTGACTCACGTCAAACAACGCACGCATTGGAGTGAGTGGTTTGGCTTTGCTGGACTGGCCCTGGTCCTGCTCATTCTCCTGGCCTTCTTGACAGCACCGTTGCTTGCCATCTTGCAACAGGCAGCACAAGATGATCAAGGGCAGTTTGTGGGGCTGCGTAACTTTATAGGCTACCTGCAAACGCCATCCCTACTAGACAGCTTGTGGAACAGCGTGTGGGTGTCGCTTTTGGTGACCTTCATCGTGGTGCCCCTGGCATTTGTGTTTGCTTATGCACTAACGCGAAGTTGCATGCCAGGCAAAACTTTGTTCAGATCCATCAGCCTGATTCCATTGCTGGCACCCTCCTTGTTGTCTGCCATTTCCCTCATTTATTGGTTTGGCAACCAGGGCGTTTTGAAAGATGCCATGCAAGCCGTTGGCATTTCTCAAATCTATGGTCCTGCAGGCGTGGTGATTGCAGAATGTTTTGCAGCGTTTCCTCATGTTTTGATGATCTTGGTCACAGCACTTGCACTGGCCGATGCGCGCTTGTACGAAGCGGCAGATGCACTGGGCACCAGCACCCAACGCAAGTTCTTCACCATCACCTTGCCTGGCGCCAAGTATGGCTTAATCTCTGCCGCCTTGGTCAGCTTCACCTTGGTCATGACCGACTTTGGCATTCCCAAAGTCATAGGCGGCAATTTCAACATGATGGCCACCGATATTTTCAAATTGGTGATTGGCCAACAAGATTTTTCCAAAGGTTCAGTGGTGGCTTTGTTGCTGCTCTCTCCTGCAGTCTTGAGCTTCGCCGTTGACCGCTATGTCAGCGCACGACAGACCGCCATGCTGAGTGCCCGCGCAGTCGCTTATCAGCCCAAACCCAATGCGCGGCACGATGCCATCATGCTGGTTTATTGCACCTTCATTGCCATCCTGATGCTGGCCATGTTGGGCATGGCTGTGTTTGCTTCCTTTGCCAGCTTCTGGCCCTATGACCTGAGCCCTAGCCTGCGTCACTACACCTTGGGTTTGGTGGATGGCGAAGTAGGTGAAGGCTTTGTCAACAGCCTGAAGATGGCCAGCGGCACTGCATTCTTTGGCACCTTGCTTGTGTTTGTCACTGCTTACCTGCTTGAAAAAACAAAAGGCATGAATGCCGTGCGCGCACCGCTTCAATTGCTGGCAGTCATCCCAATGGCTGTGCCTGGTTTGGTTTTGGGCTTGGGTTATATCTTTTTCTTCAACATGCCAAACAACCCTTTGCATGGCATGTACCAAAGCATGGCCTTGCTCACGCTTTGCACCATTGTTCACTTCTACACCACTGGACACCTCACGGCCACCACCGCTTTGAAATCTTTGGATGCCGAATTTGAATCGGTCAGTGCCTCGCTCAAAGTGCCGTTTTACAAAACTTTTTGGCGCGTCACCTTGCCTATCTGCACGCCAGCCATGGTGGACATTGCGCGCTACTTTTTCATCAATGCCATGACCACCATCTCGGCAGTGGTGTTTTTGTATTCACCCGAAACCAAAGTAGCCTCCATTGCCATCTTGAATTTGGATGAGGCCGGCGATATTGGCGCCGCAGCCGCCATGGCGGTGCTCATTGGATTAATTTCCACCGTGGCCACTTTGTTGTTTGCGCTCTTAAGCTGGTTTGTTGACAAGCGAACTCAAGCTTGGCGCGTTCGATAATTGTTCAATTTAATCTCACGCATCCATTTAACGACAGAGACATTTCCATCATGCAACGCGAAGCCATTCTCCTCACCCCCGGCCCCCTCACCACCACCTTGCGAACCAAATTGGCCATGCTGCGAGATTGGGGCTCTTGGGACAGCGACTTCATTGCCGTGACAGCACGAGTGCGCAAGAGTTTGCTGAATGTAATTCAGGGTCAAGAGACTCATGTGGTGGTGCCCTTACAAGGCAGCGGCACTTTCAGCGTTGAAGCTGCAGTGGCCACAGTGGTCCCACCCAGCGGTCATATTTTGGTGTTGGACAACGGCGCCTATTGCAAACGTGCGGCCAAAATTTCCACCATGATGGGGCGCAAAACCACATTGGTACCCACACCCGAAGACAAAGCTGTCTCTCCCATTGAACTTGAAGCTTTGCTCGTCAAAGATCCCAGCATCACGCATGTGGTCTTGATTCACTGCGAAACAGGGGCCGGTGTTTTGAACCCTTTGCACGAAGTGGCCAAGGTTTGCGAAAAGCACAACAAAGGCTTGATTGTCGATGCCATGAGCTCGTTTGCTGCCATTGAAATTGATGCCCGCAGCACCCGCTTCGATGCCCTCATTGCAGCCAGTGGCAAATGCCTGGAAGGCGTTCCTGGCATGGGCTTTGTGTTCATTCGAAAAGCCATTCTGGACAGCTGTGCAGGCAACAACACCTCGCTGGCCATGGACTTGCACGACCAATACGTTTACATGGAAAAAACAGGCCAGTGGCGCTTTACTCCCCCCACCCATGTGATGGTCGCTTTGGCTGAAGCCATTCAGCAGTTTGAAGACGAAGGCGGCCAACCTGCCCGCCTGAAACGCTATCAGCGCAATTACCAAACCTTGATCGAGGGCATGGCAGCACTGGGCTTCAAACCATATCTTGACCCTTCAGTGCAAGCACCCATCATTGTCACCTTCCATGCACCCGCGCATGCCAACTACGAATTCAGAAAATTCTACGAAGCTGCCAAAAAGCATGGCTTCATTTTGTACCCTGGCAAGCTGACTGAAATTGAAACATTCCGTGTGGGTTGCATTGGCGCCATTGGCCCCATTGAAATGCAACAAGCCGTGCATGCCGTGGCACTCACATTGAAAGAATTGGGCATTGCCAGCGGCGCACCCGCTTGATGCTTGTTATCGCATTGAATTTGTAAAGGACAAACCATGGCCACCTCCAAAGTACACCCCGCACTCAAAGCGGTTGAAAAAAGCGGTGCTCAAAAAGTCAAAGTGGCTGTGAGTGACATCGACGGCATTTTGCGTGGCAAGTACTTGCACATCGACAAATTCAAAGGCGCAGCAGAACCCTACCCTGCGGGTGGCTTTGGCTTTTGTGACGTGGTGTTTGGTTGGGACTCGTCCGATCAGTGCTACGACAACACCTCCGTCACGGGCTGGCAACATGGCTTCCCAGATGCACTGGCGCGCCTGGACTTGAACACGGCGCGCAATGTCCCCTGGGACAACAACGTGCCCTTCTTCATTGGCGAGTTTGTGAACAGCGATGGCACGCCCCATCCCTTGTGCCCTCGCCAAACTTTGAAGAAGGTATTGAAGCGCGCCGAAAAACTGGGCGTCAACCCCATGTGCGGCATGGAGTTTGAATGGTTTAACTTCTTAGAAGACTCGCATTCATGGCAACACAAAAAAGGGGTCGACCCCACACCTTTAACGCCCGGCATGTTTGGTTACTCTTTGCTGCGCATGAATCAAAATCGCGAGTTCTTCAACGCCATTCAAGATGAAATGCTTCAATTTGGCGTGCCCATTGAAGGCTTGCACACCGAAACAGGCCCAGGTGTTTACGAAGCCGCCATTGCCTTCAGCGATGCGCTGACACAAGCCGACCGAGCCATCTTGTTCAAAACAGGCACCAAAGAAATTGGCGCCCGCTTTGGCATCATGCCCAGTTTCATGGCCAAGTGGAACGCCGCACTTCCGGGCTGCAGCGGCCACATTCACCAAAGCCTGAGCGATGGCAAAAAGAATTTGTTTGCCGATGCCAAAGGCCGTCATGGCATGAGCAAAGTGTTTGAAAGTTACTTGGCAGGGCAAGTTGCGCACTTGATGGAATTTGCCCCTATGTTCTGGCCCACCATCAACAGCTACAAGCGCTTGGTGGATGGTTTCTGGGCACCTGTGAAACCCACTTGGGGCATCGACAACCGAACGGCCAGCTTCCGCGTCATTTCTGGCTCGCCCAAATCGACACGCCTTGAAACACGTTGCCCGGGTGCCGACGTCAACCCTTACCTGGCCATGGCAGCCGTCATTGCCGCCGGTTTGGACGGCGTAGAAAAAGGCATGAAGCTCACCGCACCAGCCATTCATGGCACCAACGGTGGCGCCGAAAACATTCCCCGTGCGCCTCGCACACTGATCGAAACCACCCGAAATTTCCAACAGTCCAAAGTGGCACGCGATTGGTTAGGCGATACATTTGTGGATCACTTTGCGGCCACCCGTGAATGGGAGTGGCGCCAATGGCTGGATGGCGTGACCGATTGGGAACTCAAGCGCTATTTCGAAATCATTTAATTTTTCAGATCAAACTGGACACCTTCATGAGCATTGATAAATTCTCCTTCCCCACCCCCATTCACTTTGGCGTGGGCGCCCGCAAGTTGGTGGGCAAACACCTTCAAGATTTAGGCTATAAGCGCCCTCTCATCGTGACCGACAAAGCCATGGCAGACCTGCCCCTCATGGCCGAGTTCATCAGCCACTTGGCTGGCTTAGATGTCGCCGTTTATGCCGGTGTGCATGGCAACCCCACCGCCTCACAAGTGACAGCAGGCGGCGTGGCTTTCAATGCCCACAAGGCCGATTGCGTGATTGGTTTAGGTGGCGGTGCCTCATTGGATGTGGCCAAAGTGGTGGGCTTGTCGGCCACCCATGACGGCCCCATCTTGGAATACGCATGGGACCATCCCAAGGTGCGCAGCATCTCGGGTGCCCTGCCTTACTTTGTGGCCTTGCCCACCACCTCTGGCACTGGCTCAGAAGTGGGTCGCTCTAGCGTGGTCAGCGAAGACGACACACACCAAAAGCGCGTGATCTTCCATCCCAAGTTGTTGGCACAAACGGTTTTTGCAGATCCAGAATTGACCGTGGGCTTGCCCGGCAAAATTACCGCAGCCACCGGCATGGATGCCCTGACGCACAACATCGAAAGCTACTTGTCACCTGCCTACCACCCCTTGTGCGATGGCATCGCTTTAGAAGGCACTCGCATTGGCGCGGCAGCGCTGCACACTGCGGTCCACGAGCCTAGCAACCTCAAAGCCCGCAGCGACATGATGATGTCGTCCATGATGGGCGCCATTGCGTTCCAAAAAGATTTGGGTGCGGTGCACTCTTGCGCACATGCATTGGGTGCGGTGGTCGACATGCACCACGGCTTGGCCAATGCGCTCATGATCGATGTGGTCATGGCTTGGAACTACGAAGCCGTGCCCGAAAAATTCAACGAACTGGCGCATGTTTGCAATGTCAAAGGCGGCGGCAGTGCCTTTGTGGCATGGCTCAAAGAATTGAAAGCGTCCATCGGCATCACAGGCAGCTTGTCCACTCATGGCGTGAAGCCAGAACACATGGCGCGCTTGGTTGAAATTGCAACCGCCGACATCTGCCATCAAACCAACCCACGTCCTTGCACTGCAGCCGATTTTGAGAAGCTGTTCAAGGCTGCCATGTAATTGAAGGCTTGCGCGTTCATGTCCTCCAATACCAAACGTCTCAAAATTGGCATCTCGGCTTGCTTTTTTCACCCAGACAACGAGCGTCCTATTTTCAAAGGCAAGACGCTTCAGTACATTGAACAATCTGTGGCCCACTGGGTCATGTCGCAAGGTGATCTGGCGGTCATGATTCCTTCGCCTGAAGGCGATACGCAAGTGGGTGATGCGCAAATTACCGATTACGCCGACTGGTTAGATGGCGTCGTGCTGATGGGCGGCAGCGATGTGTGGCCGGGCAGTTACGGTGAAGAGGTGATGGACCCACGCTGGACGGGCGACCGTGTGCGTGATGCCTATGAAAAGAAATTGATTGAAGCCTTTGTCGCCGCAGGCAAACCTGTATTGGGTGTATGCCGCGGCATGCAAATGATCAACGTGGCGTTTGGTGGCACCTTGTACCAAGACATTGCCACACAAAGGCCTGAAGCCTTGATGCACCGTGACGGCGTGCAATACGACCTCAACATGCACGAAGTTGCCTTCGATCCCAACAGCAAATTATCGAAACTACTAGGCGGCACCCAAAAGGCCAAAGTCAACAGCATTCACCACCAAGGTGTGAAAGATCTGGCACCCAACTTTGTGGTGGAAGCTTACTGTCCGCACGACCGCATTCCAGAAGCCATACGGCATCAAGGCAAAGCTTATGTGGCTGCGGTGCAGTGGCATCCAGAATTCCACAAACCTGCATTGGGGACCTTGGACGACAGCCCTATCCTGACCGATTTTTTGAATGCAGCGCGCCACAAGCCTGCAGCTTGAGCAAACCACATTGATCAACACCGACATTGAACTCATTGGACTCCTATGAAACTGCTTGACGTCATCAACCCCGCCACCGAAGAACTGATCACCCAACTGCCCATCGACGATGGCGCTGCCGTGGCCCTGAAAGCGCAAAAAGCGCGCAATGCACAAGCTGCTTGGGCGGCTACACCTTTGTCCGAGCGCATGGCCTGCATCCAACGTTTCCGTGCATTGGTCCAAACGCAACTGGACGACCTTGCCAAAATCATGACGCAAGAAACCGGTAAACCTTTGGGCCATTCACGCAATGAACTGAATGGCTTCTTAGGTCGTGTTGATTTCTTTTTGGCTGAAGCTGAGGGCATTCTCAAAACCGAAACCGTCTTCAACCAAGACGGCATGTGCGAGCAAATTCAACACATTCCGCTCGGTTTGATTGGCAACATTTCTGCGTGGAACTATCCCTGGTTTGTGGGAGGTAACGTGTTTGTGCCAGGCTTGCTCATGGGCAATGCTATTTTGTACAAGCCCTCCGAATTCGCAGCCATGAGTGGTCTGGCCATGGGCCGTTTGCTCCACGAAGCAGGTATTCCTGCAGACGTGTTTGCAACCCTGATTGGCGCGGCAGACACAGGTAATGCTTTGCTGGCTCAGCAACTCGATGGTATGTTTTTCACGGGCTCTTTGGCCACAGGTCAGCACATTGCCAACGTGATGGGCCCGCGCATGACCAAATTGCAATTGGAATTGGGCGGGAAAGATCCCACCTATGTCTGCGCAGATGCCGACCCAGTGGCGGCAGCGCAATCCTTGGCCGATGGCGCCATGTACAACGCAGGTCAAAGTTGCTGCTCCGTCGAGCGCATCTATGTGCACGCCAGCATTCACGATCAGTTTGTAGAAGCCTTGGTCAACACCGTACGCACCTTCAAAATGGGCGACCCCTTGGCAGCCGACACCTACTTGGGCCCTTTGACCCGCGCACCTCAAATCAAAGTGTTGGAAGAGCAAATTGCCGACGCCAAAGTCAAAGGTGCGCGCTGTTTGCTGGGCGGTCAACGCAGCAAAGGCCCCATGGGAGGCAAAGGCAATTGGTTTGAAGCCACTGTGTTTGACAACGTCAACCACAGCATGACTCTGATGCGAGACGAAAGCTTTGGCCCCATCATCGGCATCCAAAAAGTCAGCGACGATGCCGAAGCTGTACGCTTGATGAACGACACCCAATACGGCTTAACGGCGGGCGTTTACACGCCCAACGAACAGCACGCTCGCGATGTGTTGTCGCAAGTGCGCGCTGGCACGGTGTATTGGAACTGCTGCGACCGCGTCAGCCCACGCTTGCCATGGAGTGGCTACGGGCACTCGGGTGTAGGCCTTACCCTGTCCCGCGAAGGCTTGGCTACTTTCACGCGTCCCAAAGCTTGGCACCTGCGCAGCAACTGACATGCGCCTAGCCCTGTTTGATCTAGACCACACACTGCTGGATGGCGACAGCGATCAGCTGTGGTGTGACTTTCTCATTGACAAAGGATTGCTAGACAAAGCCATCTTCTCGACCAAGAACGAGGCCATGGCACGGGACTACAAATCCGGCGCTGTTGATGTGCAGGCCTTTTGTGAGTTCTACATTGGCACCTTGACCTTGAAATCACCACAAGATTGGGAACCGCTGCGCCAAGAATTTTTGAGTGAGTGGGTAGTACCGCGGTTGTGCGCTGGCGGCAAAGCTCAAATCAAATCACACCAAAACAATGGCGACTACGTGGTCATGACCACAGCCACCAACCGTTTCATCACTGAACTCACGGCGGCTTTCTTGGGTATTCAAGAATTGATCGCCACAGAGGCCGAGATCCATGAAGGATTGTTCACGGGAAGAACGCAAGGCGTACTGAACATGCGCGAGGGCAAATTGACGCGCCTTAAAGCTTGGTGCAATTCTCAAAACTTGCAATGGGAACAATTGGAATCTTGGGGCTACAGCGACTCCATCAACGACCTCCCCTTGCTAGAGGCCGTCACGCACGCCACCGTGACGCAAGGCGACATCAAACTGCGCGCCGAAGCGGCCAAGCGGGGTTGGCCGCAAATTGAATGGTTTTAATCTAGACGGCAGATGCGCCCCACCGCGACCTGCTCACCCACTCCGTTTGCAATAGACCTTGAAACACACGGTGAATTCAACCGACATAAGATTTCCACTGGGTGCTGTTCAAAGGGAATAGCAGGTTCATGCGATGGCATCAAGCGTCCGCTTGCCCACCAGCTTGGTTCGCACCTGGATGGGGCTCGCCATGGTACCTTTGATTGGTTCTTTGATCACAGAGCCTGCAGCCATGACGCTGGCAGCCCTGATGCTGGCTCCGCTGGGGTTTCATACCAAGGTGCCCGAACGACTCAAGTATTTCACACTGGGTGTGTTGTTCGTGAACGTCTCGATTGGCGGCATGCAACAGTGGTGGTTGCAGCCCCTGCTCACCCAACTTTCGCCAAACGCTTTGTTTGGCAGCGCATTGGGGCTGACCGCCATCACAGACAATGCAGCCCTGACCTATTTGGGCTCTTTGATTGAAGGCCTTTCAGACGAAGCCAAATACAACCTGGTGGCAGGCGGTGGTCTCACGGTGATCGCCAACGCACCCAACCCTGCAGGCGCTGCCTTGCTCAAGAAGGGATTTCAAAATGCGAGCATCAGTGCGCTAGGCTTATTGGGCGGGGCATTGCTGCCCACATTGATCGCAGCCTTCGCTTTGAAATTCCTGCCTTTTTGATCAGCACTGAATCAGGTAGTGGGCTCTTGGTCTTTGGGCATTGGACAAGTGCTGAATCCAAACAAGGTATACGCGCCGCAAAAGCTGAACAAACCTGTGGCCAACACCACAATGCCCACCCAACCCCAAGGACCGACTTGGCCTGTTGCAGCCAAGGCCATCAATGCAAGTCCCGCCACAATTCGCAAGATGCGATCTATTCCGCCGACATTTTTGAGCATCGCAATTCTCCTTAGAAGTGAATGAATTCATTTTGCGCCGATTGATTGAAACGTCAAGGGCCTTTCAAAATGACACCCTTCGAATCCAAAACACGCGTGTGAATGGGAATGCCCTGCCCCACGCTTTGCGTCACAGTACAAAAATCTTCGAATTGCGACAAGACCCGATCCAGGTACTCAAGCTGGTGTGCCTCCAAGCCCAAATGCAATTTGGCCTCGATGCGCAGAACACGCATGCGCCCTTCTGCATTGCGCCCCACCTCTGCATGCACCACCGTATGAATGGGTTCTGGCGATTGCTTGAACTTGGCCAGCGCAAAATACAAAGCATCACTCAGGCAATTGCCAACAGCAGCGGCCAGTAAATGAACAGGTGTTGGCCCCTTGCCTTCACCCAAGGGTGCCGGCTCATCGGTCATCAGCTGCGGCATGCCTTCACTGAATTCAATGTCAAATTGGTATTTTGAGCGTTGACGAAGTTCAACGGTAATGGTTTTTTCTGACATGGTTGAAGCCCTCTAATTTTCTCGGGTGAGTCCACGAAGCACAACGCCAATATGAGGGATTCCATCCGCCTCGGACTTAACTTAGATCAATTCATTTCAAATACCGTAGGTCATGATGCGCTTGAAATACAAAAAACAATCGCTACTTGTCCTAGACGACGTTGAAAGGAACTCACATGAAAACACATTTGGTTTGCCCCCACTGCAACAGCACCAACCGTGTTGCCACAGCGCAATTGGAAGCTGAGTTGTCTTGCGGCAGTTGTCACAAGCCGCTTTTTGACAAGCACCCCTCCAGCCTCACAGCCACGGGTTTGGAAGCACAAATTGCAAAAAGCGAAGTCCCTGTGGTCGTCGACTTCTGGGCACCTTGGTGTGGCCCTTGTCGCATGATGGCACCCGAATATGAAAAAGCGTGCGCCATGCTGGAGCCACATGCTCGTTTCGTCAAAGTAGACACTGAGGCGCACCAAGAGGTGGGGGCCAAACACAACATTCGCAGCATTCCCACATTGGCAATTTTCAAAGGGGGCAAGGAAGTGGCCAGAATTTCTGGGGCTAGATCAGCTGCAGATTTGGCCAAATGGGTTCGGACGGAAATTGGAAAATAAGCTGACTCTATCCGTCTCTCGCTGGTCCTAGCCCTTTGTTGGCTCGCAAGGGGCTACAGAGAGATGGTTTTCAAGCTATATTTCGGTTCATGCGAACCAGCAAAATCAAAAACATTCAATTCGAAAAACTCGAAAAAGACGACGCCACTTTCAACCGTGCCGCTGAAATCTTTCGCGTGATGTCGGCACCCATGCGTTTGCGAATCATGAGTTGCTTGTGTGCTGGTGAAAAAAATGTCAGCGAGTTGCTGGAAGAAGTCGACACCACGCAATCCAACATGTCGCAGCATTTAAGTACTTTGTACCAAGCCGGCATTCTTCAAAAACGCCGCGATGGCGTTCAAATTTATTACAGCATTGCCAACCCAAGCTTTGTGGACCTGTGCCGCGCGGTCTGCACCCAAATCGCCACTGAAAGCCTCGAGTCAGTTTGAAGTCGGGTTAGTACTGTGCCCGTACACCTTCGTGCCAGATTAACATCTAGATAAATTAGGAGTGGCTAATGAATACATTATCTTGGGTTCGCACATGCGGACTGTCTCTGGCTTTGTGCTTCGCTGCAGCAGCACATGCCCAAACCAAAGTGGTTTACCACCTCAACGAAGGCTTGGCGCAAGCAGCTCGCGCCATGGGCAACATTCGCAATCATTTGGCCGCCGACCCCAACGCCAAAATTACGGTGGTTACGCACGGTCCTGGCATTGATTTTTTATTGGAGGGCGCTATGACACCGTCAGGTCAACCCTTTGCAGGCACCATCGGTGACCTGGCCTCCAAAGGCGTGAAGTTCGATGTCTGCAACAACACGCTGGAAACCCGCAAAATTCCAAAAGAAAAAGTGGTGATGGAAGCTTCTGTTGTGCCCTCTGGCGTTGCCGAGGTTGCCAACCTCCAAGCCAAGTCTGGTTTTGTGTACATCCGTCCTTGAACCTTCAGTTGAACCGTTCATTTTTAACTTCTTCAAACATGTCAAAAATTATGAAAAACTGGCTTTACTTCGGCGCAGCGCTTGTTTGCCTTGCCACCAGCGCTCAGGCGCAAACCAATGCCCCCGACCCCATGCAAGTTCGCAGTTGGGCTGCGGGCTGTTCCAATTGCCATGGCACCAACGGCCGCGCCGAGGCTGGCAATGAAGCACTGGCAGGCGCCAACAAAGACGACATCGTCAAGAAAATGATGGATTTCAAAGCCGGCCGCAAGCCAGCCACCATCATGCATCAGTTGGCCAAAGGTTACAGCGACGAGCAAATTGTTGCCATTGCTGGCTACTTTGCAGCACAGAAAAAATAAGGAGTTGTCATGAAACGTCGTCAATTTATTCAAAGCGCTTCTGCAACTTCAGCATTGGGCGCAATGGGCCTCATGAGTGGCTGCGCAACCACGGGCGGTGCCAATGGCCCCAAGGTGGTGGTGGTGGGCGGTGGCTACGGCGGTGCAACCGCTGCCAAATATGTGCGCATGTGGTCCGACTACGGCATTCAAGTCACCTTGATTGAACCCAATGCCAGCTTCATCTCCTGCCCTATTTCCAATTTGGTCATTGGCGGCAGCAAAACCATGGCCGACATCACCACGTCCTACGACAATTTGGTCAAACGCCATGGCGTGAATTTGGTCAAAGACTACGTCACACAAATCGATCCCGACAAACGCATCGTCAAATTGGCGGGCGGCACTGAAGTGCCCTACGACCGATTGATTCTGTCGCCTGGCGTTGACTTCATGTTCGACGCGCTGCCTGGATTGAACAAGGCGGGTGCACAGGAAAAAGTGCTGCACGCTTGGAAAGCAGGCGCTCAAACTGTGGCATTGCGCAAACAATTGGAAGCCATGCCCGATGGCGGCGTCTACGCCTTGTCCATTCCCTTGGCACCCTACCGCTGCCCGCCTGGTCCTTACGAGCGTGCCTGCCAAGTGGCCGAGTACTTCAGCAAAGCCAAGCCCAAAAGCAAGGTTCTGATTTTGGATGCCAACGACGATGTCACCTCCAAAGGACCGTTGTTCAAAAAAGCTTGGGCTGAACGTTACAAAGGCATTGTGGAATACCGCGGCAAACACAACGCCGTGGACGTTGATGCCTCTACCAATACTTTGAAATTTGAATTCAGTGACGATGTCAAAGCCAATGTATTGAATGTCATTCCGCCTATGCGCGCAGGCGAAATTGCTGTCAAATCTGGCTTGGCCACGGCCAACAAACGCTGGTGCGAAGTCGACTTTCTCACCTTTGAATCGAAGGCTGCCAAAAACATTCATGTGCTGGGCGACTCTATTCAAATTGCACCCGCCATGCCCAAATCAGGCCACATGGCCAATCAGCACGGCAAAACTTGTGCAGCAGCAGTGGTTGCCTTGTTGAGCGGCAAAACGCCCAACAACATGCCCATCTACAACAACACCTGCTACAGCTTTGTCAGCTCTGAAGATGTGGTTCACGTGGCCAGCGTGCATGCTTACGACGCCGACAAGAAAACCATGTTGGCAGTCCCAGGTTCCGGTGGCGTGTCTAGCGCGGCCAACGAATTGGAAGGCCGCTATGCCATGGCATGGGCACGCAACATTTGGGCAGACACATTGGCGTAAGCATTGAGCATGAAGAAGACTGCATTGACAAAAGCGCTGGCCATTGCATGGTTGGCGTTGGGCTCCTGCTCGATTGCGTGGGGACAAGCTGACGAAGCACGCGCCAAAAAAATCATTTCTGGCTCATGCTTTTTGTGCCATGGTGCACAGGGTGACTCGTCCAGCGAGGTCTTTCCTCGGCTGGCTGGACAACACTCTGAATACATTGCCAAACAACTGTCTAACTTTAAAAGCGGTGCACGTAAAAGCACCGCCATGCGCGACATGGTGGCCAAGCTCACGCCAGATGAAATGTTGGCCATTGGCAAGTTTTTTGAAAAACAAAGTGTGCCCGTAGAAGCCCCCAAAGATGCAGGCTTGGCTGCAGTTGGCAACTATGTTTTTCACAATGGCAATAAGTTCAGTGGTGTGCCTGCATGCGCCAGCTGTCACGGCGCAGAAGCCAATGGCACGGCGACATTACCTCGCTTGGCCAGTCAATATGCTGTTTACATTGAAACGCAATTGAAGCAATTCAACACGCGTGAGCGCAACAACGACAACGCTGTGATGCACGCCATCGTGGCCAAAATGACGCCTCTTGAGATGGCCGCGGTTGCGGAATACCTCAGCGGCAAATAAGCCAATCGCCTAAGGGTGCCGGTGGTTGGCGGGAGAATCCAACCACCGATCGGTGATCCCAGCACCCAGCCACATGCCCACCAAGGTCACCCATGCGGTCAGCGCAAAAATAGCGCCGCCTGTTACGCCAGCCCCAATGGCACAACCGCCGGCCAACATGGAACCAAATCCCATCAACACGGCACCCGCAATGTAGCGACGCATGCTGTAACCATCTTTGAAGCCTTCCAGTTTGAATTCGCTGCCCGCCATGGCACCCAAAAAAGAACCTAAGAAAACACCCGGCAACAAGCCAAATTCAAAGCCAATTTTCGGCGCAGGCGATTGCAACACCCGCATCAACCATTCAGCGGAGGGGCCACTGAAGGTCAGTCCTTGAATTTGAATCGGTTCAAATGAATTTTTGGCCACCCATTGCGTGAAGCCCCATGCAGCAGCCACTGACAAACCTGTGCCAATGCCACCCACCCACAGCATCACAGGCTTGCTTGTGCTGCGGCTGACAAAATAAATGGCCATGACAAAACACACTAGGCCGATGGCCAAGCCAGTCGCATGACCTACGCCTGCCATGGCCAACAGGTCACGGCCTGATCCGCCATCCAAGGTTGACCATTCGCTGATGTAAAGCCTGGCGGGCATGAGCGCCCCCGACAAACTTGACTGCGCAACCACGGCAAAAATCAAACCAGAAAGTAAGGCGCGTAAATTGCCATTGGCAGACAGAATGAGCAAGCGACTGGCACAACCCCGTGTCAAGATCATGCCAATACCAAACAGCAGGCCACCCACAATAGCACCTGACAAACTGCCGCGCGCTGCAATTTGACGTGCACCACTGCTGTCCAATCCACCCCACATCACCAAAGCTTGCGTGCCGATGACGGCAGCAGAAAAAGCCAGCAACCAAATGGAGAGCTTGTCTTTGAAGTGGCCATGCCAAAAATCAATGACAGCAGCACGCAGACAAAACTTGGACCGTTGCGCAAAGAACCCGAAGAGCACACCGATGACGGCGCCGCCAATGGCGAGGACGGTGCCTTCGCCATAAATTTCAATCACTTCATTCAGTGCAAAGCTCACGGGCAACCCTCTTCAAATCAGCATGGACTGATCAAGATGCTATCAACAAGCCGCCAGTTTGAATTGACATGCGTCAATGGCCCAACTAACTTCGCAGGGCGTGTTTATGTCGGTGCGCCAATCGACTTGAGAAAGCGATAGGTCAAGGCGGCACCCGCCATGATCGACAGCAGCGTCAACCATGCGGTGTTGGAAAACACCACACCGCCCGACATGCCGGCACCCACCGTGCAACCGCCTGCCAACACAGCGCCAAAGCCCATCAACACAGCACCCGTGAGGTAGTGGCCTAATTTATTTTCGGTTTGAAAGCCTTCAAATTTGAACTCGCCAAACAAGAAAGCAGCAATGTAAGAGCCCACAAAAACACTGGGCAACAGGCCTGCGTCAAAACCAAATCGCGGGGCTGTATCTGTGTAAAGCACACGGGTTAACCACTCGGCAGAAGAACTGCTGAATGAAAGACTTTGAAGCGGAATCGGTTCAAAAGAAGCACTGGCAATCCATTGTGTGAAAAACCAACCCAGTGCAATGGCCACGCCAACAAATACGTTACCCCATATCAAGGGTTTGGTCCCGCCCGCAACACGGAAACGCCAAATAGCGACGCCCAAAAATAGCAAGCCAATGGCCAACCCCATCCAAGAGGATGCACCCAATGCATTGAGCATATTGCGCTGAGGACCCCCATCAACCAACCACCAAGATGCCATAAATTGGCGCGCCGGTGCCAAGGCCCCAGAGATGGTGGCTTGGACAGTTACTGCAAACACCAATCCTGAAAGCAACGCACGTAAATTGCCGTTGCCCGAAAGAATGATCAACCGGCTTGCACAACCGCGCGTCATGATCATGCCCATGCCAAACATGAGGCCGCCCAACACCGCGCCAGAGATGCTGCCTTGTGAACCCAAGTGTCTGGAACTTTCAGGTTTCAATAAACCCAATGTGATGGCCAATTGAACCATCAGCATGGCCACAGCAAATGCCAACAGCCATCCTGCAAATTTTTGCCGCCACTGCCCCTCACAGCATTCAATAACTGCAGCCCTAGCGCAGAATTTAGAGCGTTGTGCACTGAAGCCAAACAACAGTCCAATTACAGCGCCACCCATGGCCAAGATCCAATGATCACCGTAGGTTTCCAAAAGACTTGCGAGATTCACAAAGTTCCCCAATAATTCATCACTTACTGATATATCGAAAGACGCACTCGCCATCACAAGTGACACCTGGTTCCGCTGCCTGCAGCGAAAAACCACCGATTGTCCCTTTTTTTCACGCTCATTGCCCATGTCCCAACTCAATGCCGTTACTCATGACCTGATGACACGCAGAACGTATGTGTCACGCCTTGGTTTGAGCCTGACCGGCGCCCTTGTTGGCCTTCCCCTCCTAAGCCAAGCTGCACCGGCCATACTGCCTGCTGCCACGTCCCTGCCGGATGAACTTGAAAAGGCCCTGAAAGCCAAAGAGCCCTTGATCGTGATGGTCAGCTTAGCGGGTTGCCCGTTTTGCAAAATGGCCAGAGAAAGCTACCTCAGCCCCATGCAAAAACAAGGATTTCCAATTGTTCAAGTGGACATGAGGAGTGAGCTTCCAGTCAAAGGCCTCAACGGTCAAATGCAAACGCATGACCAATGTGTCAAGCAATGGCGTGTCAGCATTGCACCCACCCTGATCTTCCTAGGTCCCAAAGGACAAGAGTTGGTAGAGCGCATGGAAGGTGGTTACTTGCCAGACTTTTATGGTGCCTATTTGGATGAACGCATCGCATTGGCCAGAAAATCCTTGCGCAGCTAAACCCCAGGCTTCAAACAAAGAATTCTTCTTGGCACGAGGGAAAGCACCTACCAAAGTGTGGCCATCTGACAGCTTATGCCTCAGCCATCATCCGTTAAATTAGTCACGGGTTATCTATTTCACAAGCAGAGATTGACATGAAACTTCAAACATTCGCACTGGCTGGCCTTCTGTTGAGCAACGTTGCGATGGCACAACCTGCCCTCTTCAAAGATGCCGACTTGAAATTGGGTGCACAGCTCATCGCCCAGAACAACTGCGACAGCTGCCATCAAAAACGTGTAGGCGGTAATGGCAGCGCCATCTACAAGCCACAAGGCCGAATCAACACTCCAGGATTTTTAAGGGGCATGGTGGAGCAGTGCAACACCGAACTCAACTTGGGATTTTTCCCCGAAGAAGTCACCGCAGTTGCCGCTGTACTGAACCGTGATCATTACAAATTCAAATAAAGGCTGACGCCTGGCTTACCTTACCCCCTAGGGTATATTCCAATACCCCCTGGGTTATTTTCCAAGATGATCGCTGCATCACTGAAGATTTGCGAATACACGCAAATCTTGACAGTTGGATGCGATCAAACAGGAGAACCCCCATGCGCTTTGGATTAAAGACAGCCACGTTGGCAACGGCACTAACAGCAACACTGATGCTGACGGGCTGCGGCACGATCAGTACCATGGCAAAACTTGAAAGTGGCGCAGGCGCTGAAGCCAGCCGCATGTGGGATCGTTGGGTTGAAGGCAATGGTGACATTGCTATTGCAACTACTTGGGAACGCAAAGTTGCCAAGGGCGTGACCCCCAACGACATCGAACAAATCCTGAAGCAGGTCGCCACTGAGCGCAACATGAAAGACGTCGGCACCTTGCCCTTGTCAAAAGAGCTAGAGGCACGAACAGGCCAAAAGCAAAAGTTACTCACCGTCTACTCTTTCTGCACCCCCACAACTGCCCGCCGCATGGTGGACTTCAGCCCCCACATGGCGGCTTACCTGCCCTGCCGCGTCACCGTGGTTGAAAAAGAAGATGGCCTGTGGCTCTACACCCTCAACATGGACATGATGGTCAAGATGGGTCGCAAATTGCCCTCCCCCTTGAAAGAAGAAGCCAATGCCGTCAGAGACACCATCTGGGAAATGATGGAACGTGCCTCTAAAGGCGAAATTTAATATTCAGGAGGAGACAACATGCACATCCAATTTAAAAAACAAACCACTGCCATTGCTGCCGCCATCTTGATGACGGGCTCGTCTGCTTGGGCCACCAACGGCATGATTTTGGAAGGCTACGGCCCTGTGGCACTGGCCATGGGCGGCGCAGCAACTGCCATTGAAAATGGTACTGCGGCCATGATGAACAACCCAGCCACCTTGCAAATGGGTCCTGATGGCACCCGCTTCGATTTGGCCGTCGGTGTTTTAGGCCCCAAAGTGAGCACAGCCATTCCCGGCTTTCCCACGGCCAACTCTGGCGGAACTTCTTATGTCATGCCCGCCTTTGGCTGGGTTCGCAAAGCGGGTACCCTAAGCTATGGCGTTGGCATGTTTGGGCAAGGTGGTATGGGCACAGAATACGCCGCCAACTCTGCGTTGGCCATGGGCTCTGGCTCGGATGTTCGCTCGGAACTCAGCGTGGGACGTGTGCTGTTTCCTGTTGCCATGCAAGTCAACGACAAGTTGAATGTGGGTGCGACACTGGATTTTGCTTGGTCCAATCTGGACATGAAAATGGCGGCCACAGGTGCACAACTGGGTAGCATGGTCAATGGCATGCCCTCTGGCAATCTAGGCATGGCTTTGCCCCAACTTGCACAGGCACCTTGGGCACGGATTGATTTTTCAAACAACAGCGATTTCAGCGGCGCAGCAAAGGCAACGGGCTGGACTGGCAAATTGGGCATGACATACCAAGCAACGCCTGACTTGACTGTGGGTGCAAGTTACCACCTTAAAACGGCTCAAGGCGACATGAAAACTTCTGCCAAAGGCGCAAGCATGAGCGCACCAGGCGGCTTTGCCGATGTGGGGCAACTCAAGGTCTTGAACTTCCAAATGCCCGCCACACTGGCCATCGGCATGGCTTTCAAATCAAGCCCTGCATTGACCCTGGCAGCAGATGTCAAACGGGTTGAATGGTCCAAGGTGATGAAGCAGTTCTCCATGAACTACACCAGTGCAGGCATGGGTGGCAGCGTCAGCTTTGCAATGCCACAAAACTGGGCGGATCAAACAGTTGTTTCTTTGGGCGCAGCCTATCGCATGAACGATGTTCTGACATTGCGTGGCGGTTTGAATTTGGCCAGCAACCCCATTCCGAAAGAAATGACCAACCCCTTGTTCCCAGCCATTGTGGAAAACCACGTGACATTGGGTGCAGCCTATCAGCTCAGCAAGCAATGGCAGTTAGATGCCGCCATGTCGCATGCAGGCAAAGTGACCGTGGCAACACCTGGCGCCAGCATCTCACACAGCCAAAACAATTGGCAACTGTTGGCAAGCTATCGTTATTGAGCACTTTTTACGTTGCACAGAGGAATTGATTTAAATCAATTCCTCTGTGCGCATGTCAATCACAATCAGACACAAACTTTTTGTAATTTTGAGTTCAGCCACACAGCTGAGAATCACGCCGTATAAATAAGCATTGGCTTATATAAACCAACAATGTGATTGCCAATGCTGACCAAGGAGATAACGTGACAGAGCGATTCAATTCCTCAGGACGGGTCCAAAAAGCCCCTGAAAATTTCTTAACCCCTGCTGATGTCAAAACGGTTTTTGCTGAAGGCAAACAAGGTCGCCGCGACTTCATTCGTCGTGCATTTGCAGCAGCCTCTACAGCAACAGCGGCAGGTGTTGCAGCAGTCGCAGCGCCCGCCAATGCTTGGGCCCAAGGCAACCCTATCCCTACTGAGGGTGGTGACCCCAACATTTTGAATTTGCCCGCACACGCCACTGGACTTGGCCAGGGTGTTGCCACAGAGGGTTACGGCAAGCCCTCCAAGTACGAATCCAATTTGCAACGACGCCAAAGCCCAGGTTTGACACAAACCACACAGGCATCCGTTTCTTTTGCACCCTTGCAATCTTTGTTTGGCATCGTCACGCCCAGCGGCCTGCACTTTGAGCGTCACCACCAAGGCTGGTGGGACATCGACCCCTCCAAACATCGCTTCATGATCAACGGCATGGTGAAAAACCCCAAGGTTTTCACCATGGACGAAATCATGCGCTTGCCCTCCGTCTCACGCTTTCACTTCATTGAATGCGGCGCCAATACGGCGGTTGATTGGGGCAATGTGGCGGTGCCCACAGTGCAATACACACACGGCATGTTGTCTTGCAGTGAATTCACAGGCGTTCCGCTCATCACCCTGCTTGAATTGGCGGGTGCCGATTTGAAAAATGGCAAGTTCGTATTGGCCGAAGGCGGCGACGGCTCAGCCATGACTCGTACCATTCCCATGAGCCTGATCACATCAGGTGAAGTGTTGGTGGCCTATGGCCAAAACGGCGAAATGCTGCGTCCAGAAAACGGCTACCCCTTGCGCTTGGTCGTGCCGGGTGTTCAAGGCGTCAGTTGGGTCAAATACCTGCGACGCGTTGAAGTGGGTGATCAGCCATACGCAACCAAAGACGAAGCCATTCATTACATCGATTTACAACCCAGCGGACTGCACCGTCAGTACACGAACATTCAAGAATGCAAGAGTGTTGTTACCACCCCCTCTGGCGGTCAAGTTTTGTTGGACAAAGGGTTCTACAACATCACTGGCTTGGCTTGGTCGGGCAAAGGAAAAGTCAAGCGTGTGGACGTGTCAACCGATGGCGGACGCAACTGGCGTCAAGCAAGACTCGAAACTCCGGTGTTGTCAAAAGCCCTTACCCGCTTCAACTTAGATTGGGTCTGGGATGGCAAACCCGCCATCATTCAAAGCCGCGCGCAAGACGAGACTGGGTACGTTCAACCCATGTACAAACAACTGCGCGATGTTCGCGGTACACGTTCAATTTATCACAACAATGCCATTCAGTCATGGTTGGTGCAAGAAAATGGCGAGGTGAAAAATGTTCAAGTTTCCTAAGATTGTTCTGGCCATCGCCATCAGCCTGTCCTTTGTATCTGCATCTGCATCTGCATTTGCGCAAAACACCAAATATCCAGGCGTAGGACGAGACGCCACCCCCAAAGAAGTGGCAGCTTGGGACATTGATGTTCGTCCCGACTTTAAAGGCTTGCCTGTAGGCTCTGGTTCTGTGGCCAAAGGCCAAGATGTTTGGGAAGCCAAATGTGCGCAATGTCACGGTATTTTTGGTGAATCCAATGAGGTCTTCAGCCCATTGATTGGTGGCACCACTGCCGAAGACATCAAAACCGGCCGTGTGGCCAACCTCACGCGCACAGACTTCCCCGGACGCACCACCATCATGAAGGTGGCCACGGTGTCAACCTTGTGGGACTACATCAACCGTGCCATGCCTTGGACCAATCCCAAGACACTCACCACAGAAGAAGTCTACGCAGTGACAGGTTTCTTATTGAACTTGGCTGGCGTGGTGCCCGATGACTATGTGCTGTCAAACAAAAATATTGCCGAGGTGCAAAAACGGATGCCCAACCGCAATGGCATGACCACCGCACACGCCATGTGGCCAGGCAAAGAATTTGGTGGTACCAGCAAACCCGATACGCAAAACACGATTTGCATGAAGGATTGCAAACCCGAAGCCAAAGTGGCCTCTTTCTTGCCCGACTTTGCACGCAATGCCCATGGCAACTTGAGTGAACAAAATCGCATGGTCGGTCAGCAAAAAGGCGTCGACACCACCAAGCCAGAAGGCAGTACTGGCAAAACAAGTACAAGCGCTCCTGCGACCAGTACAGCGCCAGCCACACCCGCCAAAGCGGCAGATGGCAAAGCTGACAACAAAGCTGTCATGGCCCTGTTGAGCAAAAACGTCTGTACGGCATGCCACGGTATCGACAAGAAAATAGTGGGTCCAGGCTTTAACGACATTGCGAAAAAATATCCAGGCAAAGTTGATTACATTGCAGGCAAAATCAAGTCAGGCGGTTCAGGTGTGTGGGGTGCCATCCCCATGCCTGCACAAAACTTAAGCGATGCAGACGCGAAGCTCATTGCTGAGTGGATTGCCAACGGCAGCCAAAAGTAAAAAAAAGGTCAAAGTTCATCAGGTTTAACTGAATTGACTTTGACGCAGATTTCAATAGCATCAACTTATTCACAAGGAGAATCAGATGCAAACTCGTCGCGAGACAATCAAACAGAGCATGGTGGTTGCAGGCTTGCTGGCTTCTGCTGGCTTCCCTCAATTTGCTCACGCAGCCTTTAACAAAACCGGCTTCGATGCCAAGTCGGTTCAAGACGCAGTGAAGGCCTACGGCGGTGGCGCCATTGCTGAAAGCAAAGATGTTTCCATCACAGGTCCTGACATTGCAGAAAATGGCGCTGTGGTTCCTTTGGGTGCCAGCACCACATTGCCAGGTGTCAAGCAAATGTTGGTCTTGGTCGAAAAGAACCCCGCAGCATTGGTGGCCATGTTCCACGTAAGCGATGCTGTCGAAGCCAATTTCTCTACACGTGCCAAGATGGGCCAATCATCTGATGTCTACGCTGTGGCCATCATGGCTGACGGCAAGGCTTTGTTCGCCAAGAAAGAAGTCAAAGTCACTTTGGGTGGGTGCGGCGGTTAAGCCCTTCACACCTTAGTTCATTTACATATATCAGGAGAAAAAAATGGCAGATCCAATGCGCATTCGCGCCCAAGCCTCTGGTGATAAAGCAACTGTTCGTGTTCTGATGAGTCACGAAATGGAATCCGGTCAGCGCAAAGATGCGGCTGGCAAAACAGTACCTGCATGGTTCATTCAAGAAGTTACTGCGACACACAACGGCAAACCCGTTTTGGCCGCTGAATGGGGACCCGCTGTATCCAAAAATCCATTTTTGCAATTTGCAGTCAAAGGCGCTAAAGCCGGTGACAAAATTGCAGTCACATGGAAAGACAGCAAGGGTGACACCCGCACCGACGAAGCCACGGTGTCCTAAGTCACCAAGTTGCACATCAAGGGTGAAGCGCAATCTTCACCCTTTTTCAGTTTTTGAAGTTGACACATTGAGGCGCACATGAAGCAAAAACTCTCCTTCTTTTTGGCTGCAGGTTTAATGGCCCTCAGTCTCAGCAGCTTGGCTCAAAAAACCGCCAGTCAAGGCATTGACGAATACCGCGCCATGTTGCAAGACGGCAACCCTTCCGACCTGTTCGAAGCCAAAGGCGAAGGTTTGTGGACTCAAAAACGCGGCCCCAAAAATGCATCGCTTGAAAAATGTGATTTAGGCAAAGGGCCTGGTGTCTACAAAGGCGTCTTTGTCGAGTTGCCCAAATATTTTGCAGACACTGGGCGTGTGCAAGACATGGAGTCGAGGCTGCTCACCTGCATGGAAACCTTGCAGGGCTTCAATGCCGCCGAAATTGCCAAGACGCCCTTTGGCAAAGGCGAACAAGTCAATGTCACGGCCTTGGCCACTTGGTTGGCAGCCGAATCCAAAGGCATGAAATTCAACCTGTCGCAAGCCCATGCATCAGAGAAAACTTTTTACGAAGTCGGTAAGCGCTTGTTCTTCCAACGCGGTGGACCGCATGACTTCGCCTGTGCCTCTTGCCATGCAGAAGATGGCAAACGCATTCGCCTGCAGGACCTTCCCAACCTCACCAAAAATCCGGGTGATGGCATTGGCTTTGCCGCATGGCCGGCCTATCGTGTCTCGAATGGACAGATGTGGGGCATGCAGCAACGCCTCAACGATTGCTACCGTCAGCAGCGCTTCCCCTACCCTGGTTTTGGCAGTGATGCCACCATTGCCTTGGGCGTTTACTTGGGCGTGAATTCTCAAGGCTCTGCGTCCATTGCCCCCGCCATCAAGCGCTAAATCGGAGTCCATGCCATGAAAAAAATGAATTCAAAACTTCGTACCAGCCTGGCCCTCGCAGCGGTTGCGTTGCTGGCTGTTGGTTGCGCATCTGTGCCCAGTGCCTCTGACCTGAAGGCGCTCACACAGCAGATAGTGAAAGCCTCATTCCGCGATGAAGGCATTGTCAAAGCCAGCATCTTGTCCAACATCGATGAAACCAATCAGGCTTGCAGCGAAGCCGATGCCAGCGGCAAACCTCTGGATGAGAAAACGGCTCAAGCCCTAGAAGCGGCCAACTTAAAAACCATCAAGTGGCCCAGTAACGGCAAGTTCCTGGGCGATTGGAAAGAAGGCGAAAAAATCGCTCAAAACGGTCGCGGCCTCACCTTCACGGATAATGAAAAAACTGTGAGCGGCGGTAATTGCTACAACTGCCACCAAATGGACCCCAAAGAAATTTCCTACGGCACCATTGGCCCCAGCCTCTACAACTACGGAAAAATTCGCAGCGTCAGCAATCCCGATAGCCCAGATGTCAAACTGATCGTGGAATACACCTGGGGCAAAATTTGGAATTCCAAAGCCTACAACGCTTGCTCCAACATGCCACGTGCGGGTCACAACGGCATCTTGTCGGAAGATCAAGTGCGTCACTTGGTGGCATTGCTGCTGGACCCTCAATCTCCCGTCAACAAATAAAGCCGTTTTAAAACCCGGTCGATCCGGGTTTTAAAAGCCCATATATATTAGCAAAGACAGAAGTATGAACCTCTCTAAACGTGAATTTATGCAAGTCATGGGCGCAGGCACCATGGCCGGTTTGGGCATGGGCACCTATGCTGACGCCGATGCAGCCACAGCGGCCAATGGTTTGTACGACATTCCCAAGTTTGGCAATGTGTCCTTCTTGCACATGACCGATTGCCACGCACAGCTCAAGCCCATTTATTTCCGCGAACCCAGCATCAATCTGGGTTTGGGCAGCATGAAGGGCAACTTGCCCCACTTGGTGGGCGAGCATTTGCTCAAGTTTGCCAACATCCGACCTGGCACTTCCGAAGCCCATGCCCTCACCTATCTGAACTACGAAAAAGCGGCAGCACGCTATGGCAAGGTCGGTGGCTTTGCACACTTGGCCACCTTGGTCAAGCGCATGAAAGCCAGCCGCCCAGGTGCCCTGTTGCTCGATGGCGGTGACACATGGCAAGGTTCAGGCACATGCCTTTGGACCAACGGCCAAGACATGGTGGACGCCTGCAAATTATTGGGCGTAGACGTGATGACGGGCCACTGGGAATTCACACTGGGCATGGACCGCGTGAAAGAAATTGTTGAAAAAGATTTTGCCGGCAAAGTTGAGTTTGTGGCGCAAAACATCAAGACCCAAGACTTTGGCGACCCCGTCTTCAAGCCCTACGTCATCAAAGAAATCAATGGTGTGCAGTGCGCTATCATTGGCCAAGCCTTCCCCTACACCCCCATTGCCAACCCACGCTACATGGTGGCCGATTGGGCCTTTGGCATTCAAGACGAAAACATGCAAGCCATGGTGAACGAAGCCCGTGGCAAAGGTGCGCAGGTGGTGGTGGTGCTCAGCCACAACGGCATGGACGTTGACCTCAAGATGGCCAGCCGAGTAAGTGGCATCGACGCCATCATGGGCGGCCACACACACGACGGCATGCCCGTGGCCACCTTGGTCAGCAACAAAGGCGGCAAAACCATCGTCACCAACGCGGGCTCCAACGGCAAGTTCTTGGGCGTGCTCGACTTTGAAGTCAAAGAAAAACGCGTCACCGATTTTCGTTACAAATTGCTGCCAGTGTTTTCCAACATGCTGCCCGCCGACAAAGAGATGGATGCGCTGATTACCAAAATTCGCGCGCCCTACGAGAGCAAACTGAACGAAAAACTGGGCATCTCTGAAGGCCTCTTGTATCGACGCGGCAACTTCAATGGCACGGGCGACCAACTGTTGGTCGATGCTTTGATGGATGTTCAAGGTGCCGAAATCGCCTTCTCGCCAGGTTTCCGTTGGGGCACCACTCTTTTGCCTGGCCAAGCCATCACGAGGGAATGGTTGTTGGACATGACAGCCACCACTTACTCTTACGCCACGGTCACTGAAATGACCGGGGAAACCATCAAGACGGTGCTTGAAGACGTTTGCGACAACCTGTTCAACCCAGACCCCTACTACCAACAAGGTGGCGACATGGTGCGTGTGGGCGGCTTGCAATACCACTGCAACCCCACCGCAGGCATGGGCAAGCGCATCGAAGAAATGCGCCTGAACGGCAAGCTCATTGAGTCTGGCAAAAAATACAAAGTGGCTGGATGGGCTCCCGTTGCCGAAGAAGCCCGCACGCAAGGCAACAAGCAAGTGTGGGAAGTGGTGGAGCAATGGCTCAAAACCCAACCCAACGGCCGCATCAAGCCCCGTCAACTGAATGCACCCAAGATCACGGGCGGCTTGCCCAACCCAGGGTACGTGGCCTAACAGGAGTCTTCTCATGACCCACTTCAAAACGAAACAGCACGCAACGCCGGTCTTACCACGTCGCACTTTTTTGGGGGCATCCGCCATCGGCGCGGGGCTGGTGGGCATGTGGCCAGAGCTGCAAACTTTTGCAGCTGATGTGCAAGACTTTTTGGTGGGCCCACCTGTTAAAGACATTCCGCCCATCCAACTGTCCAAACATGTGTGGATGATCTTTGCACCCGATGGATTTCCCACGCCCGAAAATCGCGGCATGATGTCCAACGTCACCTTTGTGGTCACCACTGCGGGCGTCATCATTTTGGATTCCGGCAGCTCTTTACAAATTGGCCAGATGGCCATTCGCATGATCAAAAAAGTGACGCCTTTGCCTGTGGTAGCCGTGTTCAACAGCCACTTCCATGGCGACCATTGGTTGGGCAATCATGCCTTTGCTGAAGAGTACGGCACACAGTTGCCCATCTACGCTTTGGCCAAGACACAAGAAACCATCAAGGGCATCGAAGGCAATACTTGGCGTGTTTTGATGGAGCGTTGGACCAATCAGTCTTCGGCTGGCACCAAGGCTGTGCCGCCCAACAAGGTGGTCACCCACGGCCAAAAGTTCAAATTTGGCGACGTCGATTTGGTCATGCATCACTATGGCCGCGCCCACACCGACGCCGACTTGTGTGTTGAAGTGGTTCAAGACAAAGTCACCAGCGTGGGCGACATTGCCATGGCCAACCGCATTGCCAACATCGACGACGGCTCTTACCCTGGCACCTTCAAGTATTTCAAAGCGCTCAGTGACAACGCAGGCCAGCAATTGTGGCTGCCGGGTCATGGTCAACCTGCCAAAAATTTACTCGAAACCTATGGCCAGTTTTTGGCGGGCATTTGGGAGCCCTGCTTACAGGCCGTCAAAGATGGCAAGTCAGAGGCTGAAGCCAAACAGATGGTTCTCAATGACCCGCGCGTGAAAAAACGTGCCACAGACATGCAGGGCTTTGAGAACAACATTGGCAAGTACACCAGCCTTGCATATTTAGAAGCTGAAAAAGAAGCTTTCTAAACAGAATGGTCACATATCGGCTGCTGACAGATTGAATGAGTCACAACGGATTGCGAATAAGTTAGAAAGTAATCGATGCAACAATTGATCAAAGAGTATTGGCCGTTTGTACTCTTAATTCTGTGGTGGACTTACAAATGGTGGCGCGCCAAACAAGTGAAGTCAGAGCTTCCAGTTCTGAAGAGTGCAGGCGCCACACTTGTCGATGTTCGCTCCGTAGGCGAGTTTGCCAATGCCAATGCAGCGGGCACTGTCAACATCCCTCTGTCTGAATTAAGCAGCCGATTGAACGAAATACCCAAAGACAAGCCAGTGGTGGTGTGCTGTGCCAGCGGTACCCGCAGCGGCATGGCTAAACTTCTGCTGCTCAAAAACGGATACCGCCAAGTTCACAACATAGGCAATTGGAGCAACCTGGCATGACTCAATTTTCTAACCCATTGGCGCGTTGGAATGAACGCTTCTCCTCGGACGATTACCTTTTTGGTGAAAAACCCAATCAATACTTGGCTGACAAAACACCCTTGCTTCAAAGAGGCAAGGCCTTGTGCATTGCCGATGGTGAAGGCCGTAACAGCGTTTGGCTTGCATCGCAAGGTTATGACGTTGATGCATTCGACTTCTCACCCATTGCCATTGCAAAAGCTAAGCAATTGGCTGCCAAACATCAGGTAGCGGTCAACTTTCATTGCACCGACTGGCAAAGTTTTGATTGGCAAGCCAACCAGTACGACACCATTGCAGGTATCTTTTTTCAATTTGCCGATCCAGAAGCACGTACAGAAATATTTACAAAATTAAACTCTGCACTTAAGCCTGGCGGTACTTTGATCATTCAAGGATATGGCAAAGACCAGATGCAATACAAAACGGGTGGGCCTGGCATTCTTGAAAATCTATACGACGAAGACTTGCTGCTGAGCGCTTTCAAAGGCTACAAGGTCCTGGACATCAAAACCTATCTGGAAGTAGTCGATGAAGGTCCAGGGCACAGTGGTATGTCGGCACTGGTGGGCTACATCGGGCAAAAACCTAACCCATAGGTTTAAGCAGAAAAGGTTTCCCAAGCTTTGAGCGCTTCTGCAGCGTACATCAATGCAGGGCCACCGCCCATGTAGACGCACACGGCCAGCATCTCTTCAAGCTCTTGGCGTGTACAACCCAACTTCAATAGTGCTTTCACATGAAAGCCAATGCAGCCAGAGCAATGCTGCGTGATACCAATGGCCAAAGCAATCAATTCCTTGTGCTTGGTACTGACTTCACCTTCCGCCATGGCGCTGCGTGCCAATTGTCCAAAACCTTGCATGACATCGGGCTGAGATTGACGAAAAGGTGTGAGGCTTGCATTGATGTTTTGAATCAGCTCAGCATGCTCAAAGGTACTCATGAGATCAGTCTTTCTAGCAAGTCTTAGTCAAAGGATGGGGCAACTGGTTTTTCAACATGAAAGCCTGCTGCTTGCCATGCATCAAAACCACCCGCGATAGAACTCACATGTGAATAGCCCATTTCTTTCAATGACTGAGCACACAGTGCAGCCCTGCCACTGGTTTTGCAATACAGAGTGATTTTGAGATCGCGCGATTGATATTGCGGATTGGCTGCAAGCTTGAACTCCAACATGCCGCGTGACATGTGAATAGCACCAGGTAGATGACCAGACTGAAACTCCTCAGCCTCACGAACGTCAATTAACACGTCATTTTGAGCAATCACAGCAGGCGCTTTTTCAATTGGAATTTCAAGAACCGTTTGTTTTGCGGCCAATACCAAGTCGTGAGGTGTTTTCATTTTTCACTTCGCTTTAATCAATTCAAGTGCTTTCAAATATACCCCCTTAGGTATTTTCGTGTCCAGCATTTTTGCGAATTAAATGTCTACAAAACTTAACGCAGATCAAAGAGGACTGATGACCGTCCTAGCAAGATGGACACATTGACATTGATATTTCAAAACACTCTGAAGGAGAAAAAAATGAAATTGTTACACGACTTGTTTTTCACAGACTACGGCCTGATGAGCTTCATCGGCATCGTGTTTATGATGGGCATGGCGGTATTTTTTCTAAGGCTGTTTTTGTCAGGAACACCCCCCAAATCCTGATCACTTTTGCAATCAGGCAGTTTGAAGTGCTTGTTCGTTCTGGATGCGATACAGCCGTCCCGATTTGTCCAATGGTTCTATCACTTGCTCGCGAACAAGACCACTCACTTCACGGCTGACGGTTTCTAATTTGAGGTCCATCATGGCGCCCATGTCTTCACGAGAGAACATGCTGCTTTGGTTTGGCAAATCATCATGGCGCATTTTCAGAATGAATTTTGAAACCCTTTGGCGCGCAGTTCCAAAGTTCAAATCGGCCAACCAATCGTCTGCCCCTTTTAACGCTTGCTGCCATTTCTGCATCAATCGGTTGTGAAGTCTGGGTGACTGCGTGCTAAGTTTGTGCATCACGCCCAACGGAATTCGACAGACTTTGACATCATTGAGTGCCACGGCCTCTGAATCGTATTGCCCCGTGGCCAATGCCTCAATGCCCACCACATCACCCGCACGCAACACGCGAATGATGCGCTCTCTGCCATCGGCTGTGGAGCGAACCAACTTGACCATGCCTTGGCGCAGCGTGAACACGCCCAAGGCTTTGTCGCCTTCTGAATAAAGCAGCCCTCCAACCGGATAGGCCATGTCATCAATGGGCGCGTGAATGAGCCCAAAATCATCCTCATTCAAATCGGCAAACAAAACCAGATCGCGAATGCCGCATGAACGGCAATCGGAAGTACCTTTCCAAGCTGATTCAACATGAATGGGGATCATTTGATTTTCTCAATTCACAAGTCATGAATATAACCCTCGCAAAGCCCTGGCGCACAGCACAAAGCCACTCAAGCACAAGAAGCCATAAATAAAGGGTCGAAGCACAGCCGCAGAAATTCGCTTAGAAACCCAATGTCCAAGTCCAACACCCAACAATGCAAACGGCATCAAACTTGCCAACACTGTCCAGAGCGATACCTCCGCCAAGCCGCCTGTTGCGCCTACCATGCCAAGCGCGATGGAGGACAAACCAATGATGGTCATGGGCATGGTCGCGCGGATTAGAAACGGATCGGCCACGCGCTGCGACAACCACGACATGACCACAGGCCCTGCCGTTCCAAACATGGTTTCCACCAAACCCATGGCAAATCCAGCAAAGTGCAAGCCAGATGAACTCACACGAACAGCTGTTGCCGCGCCGCTCAAGCCTTTCCAACCGATGAAGATGACGTAACCGCCCAAGATCAACAAAAGCCACTCACCCTGAGTCCAGCGAATTAACCCAATACCCGCCAAGGCACCGACTAACACTGAAGGCAACAAGTGCGGCAACTCACGCCACATCACCTGCTTGAAATTCAGTCCCGTATGCAAAACCGCTGCAGGCACATCGATCAACAATACCAAGGGCACCACAAATGCCAGCGGCCAATGCCATGCCAACAAAGGCACAATGATCAATGCTGAACCGAAGCCAGCCGTGCCCAGAACGAAATAGCCTGCAAAAATCACGGCCACGGAATAGAGGCTGATGTCCATGACTTTAGCTTTAAGAAAATTTGCGTTGACGCTCAAGCATGCGCAATTGCGTGCAACACCGCATGCGCAATCACGCAAGACGCATCGACGGTCATGCTTTTGGAAGCGATGGCTTGAACCACTTGCTGCGGTGCCAGTAAATTGAACTCCGCCACTTCACCATCTTGGTTAACCGGCTGAACATCGGCAGGCACCACCAAGTTGTAGACCCACAATGTTTCGTGATGCCAACCCCTGGCCACCGAGCGGCAGGTGGTCACCTGGCCATTGGCAACAGCCGTCGAGGCTAGCGCCTCCGACAAACCAGCCTCTTCTGCCATTTCTCGAACACAGCACAGCTGCAAGGACTCGCCCACGGGCAAACCGCCTGCCGCAATGTTGTCAAGCATGCCGGGATCCGTTGGTTTGGTGAGAGAGCGCCGACCACACCACACAAAACCGTCTTCGGTGAATCCATTGACATGCACCGCATGGCTGCGCAAACCAAAGAACCGATAGGCTGCGCGCTCCATTTCGAATGCAGCTTGGTGTGCATTTGTTGGCTCGATACATTGGCCATTGAACATGATTTCTGAATCGGGCCAGAAACTGAATTTTTCATTGCGCCAGCCGGTCACATGTCCGAGGTCACGCAACTCAATCGCCAAACTTTGCAAAGCTGCGCTTCGAGTAGCATGCGTATGCTCTGGCGTATCCCACACCAAGCCATGCGGCACACTTGTCCAGTCTTTGCGAATGGACAGAATCACTTTGGCATGGGCCGGTGTGAGATAACCCGCAGGAGAATGTGCGCTGCCCAAATACCAAGGCATGGCATCCTCTGGCAAGGGCTGTTTGGCCTGCTGCAGACATTGCTGCAGCACCTGCCGATCAGCATCTCCCAAAGCTTGCAGAAATTTTTGAATGCAGCTTTTCATCAGTGCGCTTGATCCCAATTCAGGCCCACGCCCACTTCAGCGAGCAATGGCACCTTGAGAACGGCTACATCCGCCATCCATTTCGGCACGGCCACTTTGAGCCACTCCACCTCGTCCTCTGGCACTTCAAACACCAATTCATCGTGCACTTGCATGATCACTTTGGTTTTGCGTTGCTCACGGTCTATGCCCTCTTGTACAGCGATCATCGATAGCTTGATCAAGTCAGCGGCCGTGCCTTGCATGGGCGCATTGATGGCTGCGCGCTCGGCACCCGCACGCCTTGGACCGTTGGGCGAATTGATTTCAGGCAAATACAAGCGACGGCCAAACACCGTTTCAACGTAGCCTTGGGATTTGGCCTGCTCGCGCGTCTCGTCCATGTAGCGCTTTACGCCTGCAAAGCGCTGGAAGTAACGTTCGATGTAATTTTTGGCAGCCCCATTGTCGATGCCCAGCGCCTTGGCCAAGCCAAATGCACTCATGCCGTAAATCAATCCGAAGTTGATGGTTTTGGCATAGCGGCGTTGCTCGCTCGATACTTGGTCGGGCGTTAAACCGAACACTTCTGCTGCAGTGGCTTTGTGCACGTCCAAGCCTTGATGAAACGCTCTCAGCAAGGCTTCATCGCCACTGAGGTGCGCCATGATGCGCAATTCAATTTGCGAGTAATCGGCACTGGCGATCAAGCTGCCGGCGGGTGCCACAAATGCTTCGCGCACTTTGCGGCCTTCGGCTGTGCGAATGGGAATGTTTTGCAAGTTGGGATCGTTGCTAGACAAACGTCCTGTGACCGCAACGGCTTGCGCATAGTGCGTGTGGACCCTGCCCGTTCTAGGTAAGGCCATCTGCGCCAGCTTGTCGGTGTAAGTGCCTTTGAGTTTGGACAGGCTGCGGTGTTCCAAGATGCGTGCAGGCAAGGGATAGTCCTCGGCCAATTTCTCCAGCACTTCTTCATCGGTGCTGCGGGCACCAGTGGCCGTTTTTTTGATCACTGGCAAACCCAGCTTGTCAAAAAAGATTTCACCCAACTGCTTAGGGCTGCTCAAGTTGAAGGGTTGCCCTGCAATTTCGTACGCCTCTGTTTCGAGTTGCAGAATGCGCTGGCCCAAAGCTTGGCTTTGCGCAGCCAGCGTGGGGCCATCAATCAACACGCCATTGCGTTCAATGCGAAACAAAGCTTCGCTGGTGGCAATTTCAATGTCGTAGATGGCGCGTAATTTGGCATCGGCTTGAATACGCGGCCAAAGCACACCATGCACATCCAAACACTGGTCTGAATCTTCACAAGAATACTCAGAAGCTTTTTCCACATCGACTTGTGCAAATGAAATTTGGTGCGCGCCTTTGCCACACAAATCTTCATAGGTAATGCCCGTTCTACCGACGTGGCGTAGCGCCAAGCTACTCAGGCTGTGCGGTTTGTGAACCTCAAGCACATAACTTTGCAACATGGTGTCATGGGCATAGCCATGCACTTCAATGCCCACGTTGGCAAACACATGGCGGTCGTATTTGATGTGCTGACCCACCTTGAGTTTGAGGGGATTTTCTAGCCAGGGCTTGAGCTTGGCCAGTACGTCGTTCAGAGGCAATTGCACGGGTGCATCGGGGCCGTCATGGCGCAAGGGCAAGTACGCAGCTTCGCCAGGCTTCACGCTCCAACTGATGCCCACCAAGTCTGCACGCATGGCATCTAGGGACGTGGTTTCCGTGTCAATGGCCACCACCTCTGCCGCCTCTAACTTCGGTAGCCATGCGTTGAATTGGTCCCAAGTCAAAATAGTTTCGTATTGTTTTTCACCCGTCACTGTCACCACTGGCTCGGGCTCTGCGAACAAATCATCCTGTGGCACAAATGCAGCCTTGATTGACTTGCTTGCACCGGAGGATTCAGGTGCGCCTGCACCCCGGCTTCTAACCAAACCTTTGAATCCATACTTTTCATAGAAAGCCAACAAATCCGCTTCGTTGGGCTCCCCCAAACGAATGGTTTCCAGCGATGGCAACTCGGGCACATAGCCGTTCAAATCGCAATCGGTGCGAATTTTCAAAAGCTGACGACCGGTCGGCAACCAATCGACGGCCTTGCGCAGGTTCTCACCCACCACACCCTTCACTTCATCGGCATGCGCCATCAAGTTGTCGAGCGAACCGTATTCCAGCAACAATTTGGCGGCTGTTTTAGGACCCACCTTTTGCACACCCGGCACGTTGTCCACGGTGTCTCCTACCAAAATTTGATAGTCCAGCATGAGGCTAGCAGGGACACCAAACTCTTCTTGCACCCCAGCCAAGTCTCGGCGCTTGCCGTTCATGGTGTCGATGATGGTGATGTGCTCGTTGACCAACTGGGCCAAGTCTTTGTCACCGCTGGACACAATCACTTCGATGCCGTGTGAAGCACCTACAGCGGCCAAAGTACCAATCACGTCATCGGCTTCAACGCCCGGTACATCCAGCACTTTCCAACCCATCAAGCGAACCAATTCATGGATGGGTTCAATTTGCGAGCGCAAATCGTCTGGCATGGGGCTGCGGTTTTGCTTGTACTCGGGGTAAATCTCGTCGCGAAAGGTGGGGCCCTTGGCATCGAACACACACACCGCATACTCGGCAGGGATGTCTTTGCGCAAACGCTCCATCATGTTGATCATGCCGCGAATGGCGCCGGTGGCAGGACTGGCAGGGTCGCCAGGAACTGCACGCAAATCGGGCATGGCATGGAAGGCACGGTACAGATAGCTGGAGCCATCGACCAACAGCAGGGTTTTCTTGTCGCTCATGCCCCAATTGTGCCTGTCCTCGGTGGGTTTTGCCGAGGCCTTGGGGGTCAAATTTGGGGTCAACAGCCCCTACAATCTGAGCATGCGTTTCGCAATGCCTTCGGGCCCCTGTTTCACCCTTTTGACCCACCCATAAGCCATGGCTGTTTTTACGCCCGTTACTGAAGAACAAGCCGCCGAGCTCATGTCCCAACTGGGACTTGGCACACTGACTGAGTTAAGAGGCATTGAGGGTGGCATTGAAAACACCAATTACTTCGCCACCACCGACCTCGGTGACTACGTGCTCACGCTCTTCGAGCGCCTGAACCACGAGCAGCTGCCCTTCTATTTGTTTCTGATGAAACACCTGGCCGAAAAAGGCATCCCTGTGCCCAATCCTGCAGCCAACAGCGATGGCGACATTTTGCATACCGTTTGCGACAAACCCGCCGCAGTGGTCAATCGCTTGGAAGGCAAAAGTCAGTTGGCGCCCGAAGCCATTCATTGCGCTGCCGTCGGCGACATGCTGGCCCGCATGCACTTGGCAGGCGAAGATTACAACCGCAGCCAACCCAACCTGCGAGGTTTGACTTGGTGGAATGAAACGGTGCCAGTGGTCTTGCCGTATTTGGACGAGGCTCAAGCTGGCTTGTTGCAAAGCGAGCTGGCCTACCAAAATCACATCGCGCAGAGCGCAGCCTACCAAGCTTTGCCCAAAGGCCCTGTGCACGCCGATCTGTTTCGCGACAACGTGATGTTTGACGGCGAGAAGCTCACCGGCTTTTTTGATTTCTATTTTGCGGGCGTAGACACTTGGCTGTTTGATTTGTCGGTTTGCCTGAACGATTGGTGCATCGACTTGCCCACCGGCGAGCATCATGCCGAGCGCGCACAAGCCATGTTGAATGCCTACCAAGCGGTGCGCCCTTTGCGGGCCGCAGAGCGACAGTTGCTTCCCGCCATGCTCCGCGCGGGTGCTCTGCGTTTCTGGATTTCTCGCCTCTGGGATTTCCATTTGCCCCGCGATGCCGCCATGCTCAAACCGCATGATCCCACCCATTTCGAACGGGTATTGCGTGCCCGTTTGGCATCACCGCTTAAGCTCTGGGCATGAAGCTTCACATCGTTCCAGCCAAACAAGGCTTGGCTTGGGTTCAACAAGGCATTCGCACTTTTTGGCGTCAGCCCTTGGCCTTCACGGGCTTGTTCTTTTTGTTCATGGCTTGGGTCTCTGTGCTGTCCATGATCCCGGTCATTGGCGCTGCCCTGGCCTTGGTCATCCTGCCAGCTGCCACATTGGGTCTGATGGTGGCCACCGAGCAAGCGGCTTCTGGCAAATTCCCCATGCCCATGGTGCTCATGATTGCCTTTCGCGCAGGTCAACAACGACTCAAGGCCATGCTCATTTTGGGGCTGCTTTATGCAGCAAGTTTTTTAGCGGTCATGCTCATTTCGGCCATGGTCGATGGCGGTGGTTTTGCCAAGGTCTATTTGGCCAATTCACCCATCACACCCGAAGTTGTCAATGCTTCTGATTTTCAAATGGCCATGTGGTTGGCCACCGTGCTCTACATCCCTTTGTCCATGATGTTTTGGCACGCCCCTGCCCTGGTGCATTGGCACGGCGTTCCGCCGGTTAAAAGCATGTTCTTCAGTGCTGTTGCCTGCTGGCGCAACTTGGGTGCATTTGCCGTTTACCTGTTGGCATGGATTGTGGTTTTCGTGGCAGGTGCAACCGTCATCTTGATGGTGAGCAGTGCCTTAGGGGGCAACGACCTATCTGGCGCTGTCTTAATGCCTGGCGCTTTGCTCATGGCCGCCATGTTTTTCACATCGGTCTACTTCAGTGTCAAAGATTGCTTTGATCTGCCATCCCCCGGCAGCGAAACACAAGCCTAAAAAAAGCCTGCAACAGCAGGCTTTTTTCATGCGAAGCATTCAATCAATGGTGGTGTCCATGCGCACCATGGACGTGACGGTGTTCAATCTCTTCTTGAATGGCCGCGCGCACGTCAATCACGTTCAATTGGAATCGCAGAGTTTGGCCAGCCCATGGGTGATTGCCATCGAGCATGACCGTATCGCCTTTGATTTTGACGACATTGAAAATGGCTTCACGGCCATCAGGCGTGCGCCCGCGCAATTGACCGCCCACTTTCACGCCAGGTGGAAAATCTTTTTTGGGCATGGTTTGCAGCAGGCTTTCGTCGCGCTCACCAAATGAATCGGCCGCCGACAAAACCAAGGTGGTTTGGTAACCCTTTTCTTGGCCATCCAAAGCTTCTTCAATTTTGGGCAAGGTGTTTTCGTAGCCACCATGCAAATAGGCCATAGGCTCTTCGGCGGCTTCTAACAATTTACCTTGTGCATCGGACACTTTGTATTTCAAGGTCACGACGGTGTCTTTTTCAATTTTCATGTTGTCTTCTTCCTAAAATTCAATTCATTCAACGGGCGTCAACTTGGCCACCGACAAGGCCAACCACTTGACCCCATGACGTGGGAAATTCACTTGGGCCCGCGCATCAGCGCCAGCGCCCTCCACGGCCAACACCTTGCCTTCACCAAACTTGGTGTGAAACACTTTCATGTTCGCTTTGATGCCATGCGAAGGCTCTGATTTTTGCACAGGCACGGGCGGGCTTTTGTAAGTCTCGGCCGAGCCCAAACTGCTGTGGCCCCAAGCAGGTTTAGCCTGGAAGGCCTGGGCAGGCGAAGCCCAGCCCCCGCCCAAACCCGTTGCAAAGCCTGGATTCTTGGGCGTGATCCACTTCAAGCAGTCTTCTGGCAGTTCGTCCAAAAAGCGGCTTTTCAGGTTGTAGCGCGTTTGACCATGCAGCATGCGCGTTTGCGAATGGCTGAGGTACAAACGCTTGCGTGCACGAGTAATGGCCACATACATCAACCGGCGTTCTTCTTCCAAGCCGTCGTAATCGTTCATGGAGTTTTCATGAGGGAACAAGCCCTCTTCCAAACCGCTGATGAACACCGCATCAAATTCCAGGCCCTTGCTGGCATGAACAGTCATGAGTTGGATGGCATCTTCGCCCGCTTGCGCTTGGTTGTCACCGGCTTCCAGCGCTGCATGCGTTAAGAAGGCCGCCAAGGGTGACATCACTTCGCCATCTTCCGCGTTGGGCGCCATGTCTTGGGCCGTGGCTTCGGCATCGCGGCCAAAGCCTTCTTGTGTCACAAAACTCTCTGCCGCATTGACCAACTCTTCCAAGTTTTCTACGCGGTCGGCACCTTCTTTTTCTGTCTTGTAATGCTCAATCAAGCCCGTTTTGTCCAACACCAACTCAATGATCTCTCGCAATGTCATGCCAGGCGTTTGCTCCCGCATCACATCGATCATGGCCACAAAACTGGCCAACTTGGCGCCCGCTTTGCCAGCGGTGGTGCTGACGGCATCGTTCAACGAGCAGCCCAATCCTTTGGCCGCATCTTGCAATTGCTCCACACTGCGCGCGCCAATGCCGCGCGGGGGGAAATTCACAATGCGCAAGAAGCTGGTGTCGTCGTTGGGATTTTCCAAAATGCGCAAGTAGGCCAAAGCATGTTTGATTTCGGCACGCTCAAAGAAGCGCAAGCCGCCATAGACTTTGTAAGGCACACCTGCATTAAACAGCGCCGTTTCCATCACGCGGCTTTGCGCATTGCTGCGGTACAAGACGGCCACTTCTTTGCGCGTGAAGCCATCGCCTTTGACCAGTTGCCTGATCTCATCGACCAACCACTGCGCTTCGGCAAAGTCGCTGGTGGACTCGTATACCCGCACTGGCTCGCCGGCACCTTGATCGGTGCGCAAGTTTTTGCCCAAGCGATTTTTGTTGTTGCCAATGAGCGCATTGGCTGAATCCAGAATATTGCTGTAGCTGCGGTAGTTTTGTTCCAACTTGATTTGATGCTGCACGCCAAACTCGCGTACAAAGTCGGCCATGTTGCCCACACGCGCACCGCGGAAAGCGTAAATGCTTTGGTCATCGTCACCCACTGCCAGCACGGCGCTGCCGTGCTCTGCGGGCAAGCCTGCAATCATTTTGATCCAGGCGTATTGCAACTTGTTGGTGTCTTGAAACTCATCAATCAACACGTGTTTGAAGCGCGCACGGTAATGCATGCGAATGGCTTCGTTATCGCGCAGCAGCTCGTACGACCGCAGCATCAATTCGCCAAAATCCACCACGCCTTCTCGCTGGCACTGGTCTTCGTAGAGTTGGTAGATATCGACTTTGCGGCGGGTTTCATCGTCGCGCACATCCACGTCTTTGGGGCGCAGTCCATCCTCTTTGCAGCCTGCAATGAACCACTGCAATTGCTTGGGCGGAAAACGTTCATCGTCGACGCCATGCTGTTTGCACAAACGTTTGATGGCCGACAACTGATCTTGCGTGTCCAAAATTTGGAAGGTTTGCGGCAAGTTGGCCATTTTGTAATGGGCCCGCAAAAACCGATTGCACAGGCCGTGGAAGGTGCCAATCCACATGCCCCGAACATTGACGGGCAGCATGGCCTGCAAGCGGAGCATCATCTCTTTGGCGGCCTTGTTGGTAAAGGTCACGGCCAAAATACCGCCCGAGCCTACCTGCGAGGTCTGCAACAACCAAGCGATTCGAGTGGTCAATACCCGGGTTTTGCCCGAACCGGCCCCCGCCAGAATGAGGGCCGACTCCGAAGGCAGGGTGACAGCCCGCAATTGCTCGGGGTTCAGGTTGTTCAACAGGGGCGTTTGGTCATACATCCCCCAATTGTAGAAACTCCTGAAGCCTTGTTGGCAAAAAGCAAAACAAAACGAGTAGAATCAGTCACCGGGCCCAAGATTCTTGCGCCCGGTTTTTTTTGTCCAAAAACGGGACAGACCAAACCGGCCAAGCCAAGCGCTCACTCGTTCTTTCAACGATCCTTTTGGAGCTTGGTTAAATGGAAATTTTTGATTACGACAATATCTTGTTGCTTCCTCGCAAATGCCGCGTGGAAAGCCGTTCAGAGTGCGACGCTGGTGTAGAGCTGGGTGGCCGCAAATTCCGTCTGCCGGTGGTACCGGCCAACATGAAGACGGTGGTGAACGAAGAGATTTGCGCATGGATGGCGCAAAACGGTTACTTTTATGTCATGCACCGCTTCGACTTGGACAATGTCAAATTTGTCCGCGACATGCATGCCAAAGGTCTTTACGCGTCCATCTCTTTGGGCGTCAAAGCACCCGATTACGACACCGTGAACCAACTGGTGGCCGAGGGCCTCACCCCCGAGTACATCACCATCGACATTGCACACGGCCATGCCGACAGCGTGCAAAAGATGATTCACACCCTGAAAGAAAAGCTGCCCAAGTCTTTCATCATTGCTGGCAACGTGGGCACGCCCGAAGCCATCATTGATTTGGAAAACTGGGGTGCAGATGCCACCAAAGTGGGTATTGGCCCTGGCAAGGTTTGCATTACCAAGCTCAAAACAGGTTTTGGCACCGGCGGCTGGCAACTTTCTGCCCTTAAATGGTGTGCTCGTGTGGCCACCAAGCCCATCATTGCCGACGGTGGCATCCGTGAGCACGGCGACATTGCCAAGAGCATTCGTTTTGGCGCCACCATGATCATGATTGGTTCGATGTTGGCAGGTCACGAAGAGTCGCCTGGCGCCACCGTGGAAGTGGACGGCAAGCTGTACAAAGAGTACTACGGCTCGGCTTCCGACTTCAACAAGGGCGAGTACAAGCACGTGGAAGGCAAGCGCATTTTGGAGCCGATCAAGGGCAAGCTGGCCAACACCCTGATCGAAATGGAACAAGACACCCAAAGTTCCATCAGCTACTCAGGCGGCACCAAGCTCATGGACATTCGCAAAGTGAATTACGTGATTTTGGGCGGCGACAACGCAGGTGAACACCTGCTGATGTAATCCATCAAGTCTCAGCAGCTCGTTTGAACTGCACTTCGCAGTTCAAACCGCTGTTGGCACCTGGCATGGGCTCGTTGGTGAGTTTGATTTCACCGTTCAAGGATTGCACAATGCCCAAGCAAATAGACAGCCCCAAGCCACTGCCGTGGCGCGTATCTCCCGCCGAAAACGGTTGAAACAAGCGCGCTTGCAGGTCGACCGACAACCCGGGGCCTTCGTCTCGTAAGTTCAAAATGACACGCCCATCCAAACTGGCAATGCTCAGTTTCAAACGGCCTTGTAAAGGGCTGTGACTGATAGCGTTGTCTAGCACATTGCGCGTGAGTTCGCGCAGCATCCAATCGGGAGCCTGCACCTTGCTAGGTTCGGTACTGATTTCAAAATCCAAATTTCGCTCGGCCATCAAAGGGGCCAACTCTAAGGCCACTTCCCGCGCCACCACCGCAAAATCGGTGATGACAGTTTGAGAGGATGCCGACAATTGCTCTACCTTGGCCAAAGCCAACATTTGATTGACCAGCTGCGTGGCGCGGTCAATGGTCAAGCCAATGTCGTGCAGGGCTTGTTCGCTGTTCAAATCGCCCCGCTGCGCCGATTGCACTTGCAACTTCAAAACCGTCAAGGGTGTTCTGAGTTGATGCGCGGCATCTCGCACAAAACCTTTTTGTTGCGCCAACAGCGATTGCAGTTTTTGCATCACATGGTTGGTGGCTTGAATCAGCGGTTGAATCTCTTGTGGCGCATCTGCAAAAGACAAAGGCGCCAAGTCGTGCTCAGATCGATTTTCCAAATGCTCCGACAATTCTCGAACCGGTTGCGTGGCCCTTTGCACCACCGCGACCACCACCAACGCAATGATGGCCAACAACAAAGCTTGTCGCCACAAGGTTCCGACCAACAATTCGCGAGCTAATGATTGGCGCAGTTCCAGAGTTTCCGCCACTTGAATGACCGCCATCGCGCGGCCTTTGTCACTCACCACGGGTTGTAGCAAGGTCGCCACACGCACATCTTCGTTTTGATAACGGTCGTTGTAAAAATCAACCAAGGCAGCATAGGCCGGCTTGGCAGGGATTTGCCCCTTCCATGAGGGCATATCGGCAAAGCCAGAAACGATGGTCCCATTCAAATGCGAGACCTTGTAATACAGCCGACTTTGATTGTCTGCTTCAAAGGCTTCTGTGGCGGCATAGGGTACGAGGGCCCTGATTTTGGCGGCTTCATCGTAGCCCTCAACATCCAATTGCTCGCTGATGGTCTTGGCTGAGGCCAGCAAACTTCTGTCGTAGGCGACATCCGAGGCGTTCAAGGCTTCTTCGTACAAACTCCATGCGTTCAAACCCACCAACAAAAGCACAGGCATCAAAATGCCCACCAGCAATTGCTGTCGCATTGAAATTTTGTTGACAGAAAACATGTTCAGTTGGCCGCTTTCAGCAAATAGCCCAAGCCGCGCAAGGTGACCAAACTGATGCCCGTGTCTGCCAACTTTTTACGCAAGCGATAAGCCACCACTTCAATGGCTTCAAATTGCACATCCAACTCATCGGGAAATACAGCGCTGAACAAACGTTCCTTGGCGACCGCCTGGCCTGCATGGGCCATGAGCGCATGCAACATGGCCACTTCTCTAGGGGTCAACTCCATGGCCTGTTGGTGAAAGTAGGCCACCCCGTTCAAAGTATCCAAAGAAATGGCCCCCATCTGAAGGGTGGTTAGCCCACTTCGTCCTGGCACCCCTTCTCGATCTGGAGCCGAGACAGACTGTTGGACACTTTTGGCGCGTCGGTACAGCGCATTCAAGCGCGCTTCCAATTCGTCCAAGTCAAACGGCTTGGCCATGTAATCGTCAGCGCCAGAGTTCAAACCCAATACTCTGTCGCCCACAGTGGCACGCGCTGTGAGCACCAGCACTGGCGTGGTGAATCCCTGTTGGCGAATTTGAGAAACCACAGTCAAGCCATCGCCATCTGGCAAGGTCAAATCCAGCAAGGCCACATCGGGCCGAAGAGATTGCCAAAGGTTCAAGGCTTGGGCTGCTGTGGATGCCGACGTGACCTGCAAACCACGCCGCGACAAACTGCGGACCAGGTTTTCTTGCAAATAAGGGTCGTCTTCGACCAACAGCAAACGCATGTATCAGTACTTTCCCTAGGATTTTGGACAGCCAATTGACAGTTTAAAAGACCATCATTGGTCATCGATTTTGCACTCAAAAGGAGACACCATGCGCCGCGATCAGTTCATCAAATCAGTTTTAGCATTGGCAGCAGGCTCTAGCTTCGCATTGCCTTCAATGGCAGCCGCCAACATCAAAATGATGATTCCCGCCAATCCAGGCGGTGGCTGGGACACCACAGGCCGCGCCTTGGGCAAAGCCTTGCAAGACGCAGGCGTGGCCAGCTCTGTCACTTATGAAAACAAAGGCGGTGCAGCCGGCATCATTGGCTTGGCGCAATACGCCAATGCCACCAAAGGCGATGGCAGCTCCCTCATGGTGATGGGCGCTGTGATGTTGGGCGGCATCATCACAGGCAAGCCCCCTGTTAGCTTGGACAAAGTCACTCCCATTGCCCGTTTGACCAGCGAGTACAACGTGTTTGTGGTGCCCGCCAATTCCCCCCTCAAAACCATGAAAGATGTGGTTGAGCAAATGAAGAAAGACCCCGGCAGCGTCAAGTGGGGCGGCGGTTCACGTGGCTCCACAGAGCACATCGCAGCGGCCATGTTGGCACGCGAAGTGGGCGTGGATGCAGCCAAAATCAACTATGTGCCCTTCCGTGGCGGCGGTGAAGCGGTTGCAGCCATCTTGGGCGGCAATGTCACTGTGGGCGGCAGCGGTTACAGCGAGTTCCAACAGTACATTGAAACTGGCAAGATGCGCGCCATTGCGGTCACATCACCCAAGCGCCTCAAAGGCATCAACATCCCCACCATGATTGAGCAGGGTTACAACATTGACATCGGCAACTGGCGCGGCGTCTATGCACCTGCTGGCCTCACAGCCGCTCAGCGCAAAGATTTAACCGACATGGTTTTGAAAGCCACCAAATCAAAATCTTGGGCTGAATCACTCGAGAAAAACAACTGGACACCCGCATGGATGCCCAACCCCGAGTTTGATGATTTTGTGGACCGTGAATTTGCAAGCTTGCGCGCCACCATGGTCAAGTCAGGCATGATCTAAAACAACATTCGTTGTGACGGGTGACAGTTCAACGAATGAATGTGTCACCTCAATCTGGGTCCCACGGGACCCAGACTTTTTTGAAAGGCCAACAGCCATGTCCGAACAAACTGCTTCTCCAAATTCTTCACAATCCCCTACTCAAATTGGCATTGCACTTTTGGGTTTGGCGCTTTCCTTCCTCATGATGTGGGGTGCTAACGGCATTTCCTCCGAAGCGGGTTACGCAGGTGTGGGCCCCAACTTTTTGCCGTGGGTGGTGGCCATTTTTTTAGCCGCCTGTTCCGCTTGGTTACTGTGGGAAGCACTCACCGGCGGTTATCGCCACATGCCTGAAGCCTCCGGCGCTGAAAGTGCCGATTGGCATGCATTTGCCTGGGTTTCAGCAGGCGTCTTGGCCAACGCAGCTTTGATCAATGTGGCTGGCTTTGTGCTCAGTTGTGCGCTGTGTTTTGTCTTGGCTGTGCGCGGTCTGCGCGTCTCACAAGGCGATGCAGCCGGCAATCTGTCACAAACCCTCAAAGACTGTGTCTTGGGTTTCCTAATTGCCGCGCCAGTTTTCTGGCTCTTCACTTTGTTTTTGTCCATCAACTTACCCAATTTAACGGGCACGCCTTGGCTCTAAACCCAGAAAGCACATCATGTTAGACACTTGGAATCATTTGCTCTCGGGATTTGCCACAGCGGGTACCCCCATCAACTTAATGTGGGCCTTTGTGGGGTGCGCCTTGGGCACGGCCATTGGCGTCTTGCCAGGCCTTGGTCCAGCGGTGACAGTGGCCATGCTTTTGCCCATCACGGCACAAGTTGAACCCACCGCCTCCATGATTTTCTTCGCCGGAATTTATTACGGCGCCATGTACGGCGGCTCCACCACGTCCATCTTGCTCAACACCCCCGGCGAAACCGGCACCATGGTGACGGCATTGGAAGGTTTCAAAATGGCCAAAAATGGTCGCGCTGGATCGGCCTTGGCCACAGCGGCCATTGGCTCCTTTGTGGCCGGCACATTGGCCACCATTTTGGTCACTTTGTTTGCGCCGGTGGTGGCGGAGTTTGCCGTCAAATTAGGTCCACCCGAATATTTCTGCATGATGTTGTTGGCCTTCATCACCGTCAGTGCTGTGTTGGGACAAAGCACCGTTCGCGGACTTACGGCTTTGTTCATCGGATTGGCCCTGGGCCTCATCGGCATGGACCAAATTTCTGGTCAAGTTCGTTACACAGCTGGCATTCCCGAATTCATGGATGGCATTGAAACCGTGCTGATTGCCGTCGGCTTGTTTGCGGTGTCCGAAGTTTTGTACAACGCCATGTACGAAGGCAAAAGCAGCACCGACATGAACCGACTCACGCGCGCACAAATGACGCCCTCAGAATGGCGCAGATCTTGGCCTGCTTGGTTGCGCGGCACTGCCATTGGCTTTCCTTTTGGCACCATTCCAGCCGGCGGTTCAGAAATTCCAACCTTCTTGAGTTATGCCACTGAAAAGAAGCTGTCTAAACACCAAGAAGAATTTGGCACAACAGGCGCCATTGAAGGTGTGGCCGGCCCCGAGGCTGCCAACAACGCAGCCGTCACAGCCACCTTGGTGCCCCTGCTGACCTTGGGAATCCCAACGTCAGTGACTGCGGCTATTTTGCTATCTGCGTTACAAAACTATGGCATTCAAGCCGGCCCCCAACTGTTCCAAACATCGTCAGGCTTGGTCTGGGCCTTGATTGCGTCCCTCTACATTGGTAACGTGATGCTGTTGGTCTTGAACTTGCCGCTGGTGGGACTCTGGGTCAAACTGTTGAAGATTCCCAAACCGCAGTTGTATGCTGGCATTTTGATCTTTGCTACGGTAGGTGTGTATGGCATGCGACAAAGCAGTTTTGACCTGTTCATCATGTACGGCTTTGGGCTGTTGGGCACGCTGATGCGCCGCTACGACTTTCCGGTTGCACCGGTCATTGTGGGCATGATTTTGGGCCCCCTGGCCGAAGCTCAAATGCGCAACGCCCTCTCGATTGGTGAGGGACATTGGTCAGTCTTCTGGGACCGTCCAATGTCATTCTCACTGTTGGCTGTTGTGGTGATCTGTTTGGTCTTGCCACCTGCGTGGACAGCCATTCAGAAAAGACGCAACGCGACTTAAGCGATCGTTAAGACAGCTGAATCAGCTGCTTCATCAAGGCACTCAGTCGAGTGCCTTTTTTTGTGAGGTCCGTCACGATGCTGAAGTGATTCAAGCCGGCCAAGTCCTCACATACCGGCACAGTTTTAGGACCCCAGGTTTGATGAATCAAACGGTTGTGTCGCAAAAACTCGGCACTCTCGTCACCGCCTGCCACGGTGTACAGCACGCCTTTCTTAGGACGTGGCCACAGGGCTGGACTGGCCATTTGAGCATGCTGGGCGGTGAGCTTCAACGAATCTTGCAAAAAGGGGGTTTTGCGAAGTGGCGTCAGGTCGTACAAACCTGAAATAGACAATGCTTTTTGAATCCAATGCTCAGGGATGCTTTTGTCCACCTGCTTCCAATTGCAAGCAAGCAACATGGCCGCCAAATGCCCCCCAGCAGAATGACCTGCCACTACAACGTGATGTGGATTGCCGCCGTATTTGGCAATGTTGTGCCAAGTCCAAGCCAAGGCTTTGACCATTTGTTGCGCGATATCGGGAATGGTGACCGGTGCCTCTGGCGTGCCTGGGCACAGCGCATAGTTCACCACCACGACACATGCGCCCATGGCGTGCAATGGCGGCGCGACAAACGAGTGATCGGCTTTGTCGAGGCTGCGCCAATAGCCACCATGAATGAACACCACCACCGGCGCGTTAGCTTGCTTGGCTGGAAAGATGTCGAGCGTTTCATTGGGGCCATCGCCATACGCAATGTCCAGGGTGCATTCAAGCGAGGCACGCGCATCGGTTGAGGTCTGAGCCCAATTCGCAAAGTGTGCAGCGTGGTCTGGCACCAGCGCACGGTTGTTGTACATGCTGTCATACCAAGCGGCTGTTGGGGTACTCATGAGATTCCTTGATTAAATTTTCATTTCCATGCGCACTTGAACATTTTGCCAATTGCGCGTGTTGGTATTGGCTGTCTCAGAGAAGCCACTGCCGATGTAGGTGGTGCCCGTCAAATAATCGCGAGGCGTCAAGTTACTGATCGTGACACGCAGGGCTGTGGCCGGATTGAATTTCCAGAGGCCATACACATCGACCACACGTTTAGAGCCTTGATAAACCCATTGCTCTTGCGTGCGACGGGTGGTGTAGTCAGGGTTGATGTTGATGTTGCCGCCCACGGTCAGAGGGAAGGCTCGAATGCGGTAGTCACCACCCAAATTGGCGGTCATCTTAGGTTGCTGGTCCAAACGGTTGTTGGGTCCTAAAACATCCAACACACGGGAGTTAAAGAAACTCAAATTGCTTCGAATGTCCACAGGGGGCACAGCTGTCCACACTTGGTCCAAGCGAAACTTGGCTTCTAACTCAATGCCCTGTGTGATGGCATCTCCCACGTTTTGCGGACTGGACACAAAGCGTCTCTGTCCGGGCGCCCAAACCGTGTCGTAGCGCTCGCTGGTGACATATCGAATCAGGTCGCTGATGTTGCGTCTGAACACGTTGGCACTCAAGACACCACCATCGGCCAAATAGCGCTCGACGGCCACATCAATGCCTGTTGCCAGCTCGGGCTTCAGGCCAGGATTGCCAATGCGGTCTGGTCGTGTGGGGCTGTTGGTCTCGCGAGACAAAGCCGTGCGCGCCACCAAATTGAACAAGGTGGGCGTTTTGTAACTGCGCGTGAGACTCATGCGAACCTGATCGCGACTTTCGGGCACAGGCTTCCAAACTGCATGCAACAAGGGCGTTAGCACGCCACTCTTGTTGCGTTTCTCCCCCTCTTCATTCACACCTTCAGTCAAGATGCTTTCGTAGCGCAGACCTGCATGTGCGCTCCAATTAGGGTTGATTGACCATTCGTCCTGCGTATAGAGGGCCCAGCGCTGGGTGCGTGCGCGCATGTTGCCTGCATCGTCAGCAACTTCAGCCACAGCATCCTCGCTTCGACGCACACCTTCCAATTCAACACCACTCACAAATTGGTGGCCGTTGCTCAAAACTTGCGTCAATTTGCCATTCCAAGACTGCGACAGATCTTTGAAACTTTGCGACTCTTGGAGGGTGTTGAGCAAGCCCGTTGAACCCAATTCAAATTGATTGAATTGAGATTTGAAATGCGACTCACCCAATCCAAATTTGAATTCAAAACGCGTGTCTGCAGAAAAGCGCTGATTCCATTGACCGTTTAAACGGGTCATCACAAATCGGTTGTTGGTGGTGGTGTTGGCACTGTCGAAGGCAACAGCTTGTGCGATGCCACCCATTGATTTGTTTTCTGACAAATCAACATGGCCCCGACTGTTGAACTCCGAATAAACCATGAAAGGCATCAGCACCAGCGTCTTGCCTTGTTCGCCACGCCACATCAAACGCGCATTGGCATTCAGACTTTGTCGTTGTCCTAAGCTTTCTGTATTGCGCTCTCGGTGAGAAGACCATGCAGGCATTCTGCCCAAGGCGTCGACATCGGTGTCAGTCAGGGTGGTGTTCTCTTCGGGACGCCAATTGTTGAGGGCCGATACCGTGAAAGTGCCATTCAGGGCTTCTGATTTGATGTTGTGAACCCAGTTCAAACCTTCAGAGCGATGTCCGTTTTCAAAACCCGCACCCACTTTCAAATCATCCGGATTGGCACGCAACCCTTCGCGCAACACGATGTTGATGGTGCCCGCAATGGCGCGCGCACCTGTTTCGGCAGTTGGTGCACGAAGGATTTCAACTTTTTCAATCATCTCGGGCGTGAGCGAGTCAATTGAAAAGCCGGGCGGAACCCGCTGACCATCCATCAAAATTTGGGTATAGCCACCGCCCAAACCCCGCATGCGAATGGCGCCGCCGCGTCCAGGTGCACCTTGAATGGTGACACCCGGTAAGCGTTTGAGTACCTCGCCCAACGTGCCATCGCCTTGCTTGTCGAGCTCCTCGCGCCCAATCACAATCTTGGCCGCAGTCGATTGACGGCGCTCTTCGGTATCGTTGTCGCGGTTGCTTTTGATCTCAACGCGGCCCATGTCTTGGACAGGCGTGTTGGGTGGGGGCGTTTGCTGCGCCCAGCCCCAAGAAGACGTTAAAGAAACGAGGGCCAGGACGGCAGGTTGTTTGAAATTCATCCCCCCATTTTGACAGGGGAATGTAAAGGATTTATTTCGGGAAAACCTCACCCAAGGCTTGTGGGGTGAATGGCGCGATTAGATGACGAGATTACTCGCCAGACTTGAACAAAGCAGCAACTTTGCGCTTGGGTTTGATGTTGGCAGACAAGCCGGGGCGTGCTGCCACTGATTTGGGTGTGGCTTCCCAAGAGGCAGGGCCACTTTGCGCCAAAGCAGGCTCTTGCGCCTCATAGGGCTTTTCAAAGAACGGGTCTCTGGAAACCTGAGCGGGACGGAAGCTGCTACGGCGATCGCCCTCTTCTTCACGACGACGCTCGAACCCGCGTTCTGGGCGGCGATCTTCTCGGCGCTCATCTCGGCGCTCGCCACGACCTTCGGGTCGGCGCTCATCACGGCGGCCTTCACCGAAGTGGTTGCGAGAACCCTCATTTTCCAAGGGGTAGGTTTCAACTTCCAAATTGTTCTTGATCAGCTTCTCGATGTCGGCCACCAAACGCATGTCGGACGGCGACACCAAGGTGACGGCCAAACCGGATGCACCTGCACGGCCCGTACGGCCAATGCGGTGGACGTAATCTTCTGCATTGAACGGCACATCAAAGTTGAACACAGCGGGCACATCTTTGATGTCCAAACCACGCGCAGCCACATCGGTACAGACCAATAAATCAACTTCGCCTTTTTTGAAAGCCTCGAGGGCTTTCAATCGCTCGTCCTGTGATTTGTCACCGTGCAATGCAGCGGTTTTGAGACCCTCACGTTCGAGTGATCGCGCCAAGCGACCACAACCCAATTTGCTGTTCACAAAAATGAAGGCTTGCTTGATGCCGCGCTGATTCAAAACTGCTTTAACGACACGACGTTTGTCATCGTCTTGGGCTGCGTAAAAACGCTGCTCGACGGTCGATGCTGTTTCGTTGGGACGGGCGACCTCAATGGTGATGGGGTCCTGCAGGTAGCTGCCGGCCAAGCGCTTGATTTCGGGCGAGAACGTGGCCGAGAACAACAGCGTGGTGCGCTGCTTGGGCAAGAAACTCAAGATGCGTTGCAGGTCTGGCAAGAAGCCAATGTCGAGCATACGGTCGGCTTCATCGAGCACCACATATTCAACTTGATTGAGCACCGCGTTTTTGGCTTCGATGTGATCGAGCAATCGGCCTGGTGTGGCCACCAAAATCTCAACGCCTTTTTTAAGCTCAAGGGTTTGGGGCTTCATGTCCATGCCACCGAACACCACAGCGCTGCGCATCTGTGTGTACTTGGCGTACATCTTGATTTGCTGCGCCACCTGATCGGCCAATTCGCGCGTGGGCAAAAGCACCAAGGCGCGCACAGGATGACGTGCGGGTGAGGTGGATGTGTTTTCGTGCTTGAGCAAACGCTGGAGCAGCGGCAGCGAAAAAGCAGCGGTTTTACCGGTACCTGTTTGCGCAGCGCCCATCACGTCTTTCCCGGTCAAAACCACAGGAATGGCCTGGGCTTGAATGGGGGTCATGGATTCGTAGCCCATTTCGGCTACGGCACGTGCCAGCGGTTCAGCCAGCGATAGATTTGAAAAAGATGCGGTCATTAACCCGCTATTGTCGCACTTTAAGTCTTGGGCAGGGTTACGCCCACTTGACCTTGGTATTTTCCGCCCCGATCTTTGTAGCTGGTCTCGCAAACCTCGTCGCTTTCAAAGAACAAAACCTGGGCACAGCCCTCTCCCGCGTAGATCTTGGCTGGCAGGGGGGTGGTGTTGCTGAATTCAAGGGTCACATAGCCTTCCCACTCGGGCTCAAAAGGGGTGACATTGACGATGATGCCGCAACGCGCATAAGTGCTTTTGCCCAAACAGATGGTCAGCACGTTGCGAGGAATACGAAAGTACTCCATTGTGCGAGCCAAAGCAAAACTGTTGGGCGGAATGACGCAAACATCGGAATGGATGTCGACAAAGCTTTTTTCGTCAAAGTTTTTGGGGTCGACCACCGTGCTGTAGATGTTGGTGAAAACCTTGAACTCGGGCGCGCATCGAATGTCATAGCCATAACTGCTGGTGCCATAGCTCACGATTTTTTCGCCAGCGGCGTTTTTTCTCACTTGGCCCGGCTCGAAAGGCTCGATCATGCCGTGCTCTTCAGCCATGCGGCGAATCCATTTGTCGCTTTTGATGCTCATCGCTCAGTCTTTCCAACAGTCTTTGAATGCAAGTTCGCATTGTAAAGTGCTATGGCCGTGCAGTGTAGACCCGTTGAAACGTGAGCAGATTTCAGACCCTGTGTGCCCTGAAATCGAGAAGGGATACAGGGGGTGGGATAAACTTTGGAGTTCACATTGAGCAATATCTCACCACCGAGAGCACCCCATGAAAAGACGCACCCTCCTCCAAGCCAGTCCATTTTTGCTGGGCTTGCCCGCCGCAAGCGAAGCGCAAACGGCCTACCCCAACAAGCCCATTCGCTACATCGTGCCCGTGGCCGCTGGCGGTGGCTCTGACATGGTGGGACGCGCTCTTTGCGAGCGTTGGGCCAAAGTTTTGGGGCAGTCTGTGGTGGTGGACAACATCGGCGGCGGCGGCGGCGTCATTGCCTCGCAAAACACAGCTCGCTCTGCCGCCGACGGCTACACTTTGATGCAAGGCTACGTGGCAACTCATGGCACCTCCCCCGCCACCCGTAAACTGCCCTACGACGCAGAAAAAGATTTCACGCCCATTGGCATGATCGGCTCTACGCCCAATGTCCTGTGTGTCAATACCAATTTGCCACCGCAAAACATCAAGGCTTTTTTAGAATACGTCAAACAAAACCCCGGTCGCCTTTCTTATGGTTCTGCAGGCGCAGGATCTTTGACGCACTTGACGGCTGAGTTGTTCAAACTGCAAACCAACAGCTTCATGGTGCACATTCCTTATCGCGGCATTGCACCAGCAATCACCGACCTCATTGGCGGCCAAACACAAATGATGTTCCCAGGTTTGGCAGCAGCCTTGCCGCATATTCGCAGTGGCCGCATCCGTGCACTTGCCGTCACAGGCACCAAGCGTCACCCTCAAGTCAAAGACATTCCCACGCTGGAAGAGGCGGGTCTCAAAGGCTTTGATGCGCAGCAATGGTATGGCGTGGTAGGCCCTGCCAACATGCCAGCGCCCATTGTTAAAGTCCTCAACGATGCCATGTTGAATGTGCTGTCACAACCAGACTTCAAAGAGAAATTAAGTTCAGAGGCCGTTGAATTGATGCCCATGAAGCCAGCCGAGTTTGCAGCCTACATGAAGGCCGACTTGGCGCGCTGGACCCAATTGGCCAAAGCACGCAACATTCAATTGGACAGTTAAGCGTCCCTTACGGCGTGACCTTGCCCACCACGCCTTCAACCAAATAATTCATGTTCAGAATTTGCACTGGCGTCAAAGCTTGACCTGCGGCCACCACGGGCTTGCCTTCGTTGTCCTTGATGGGTCCTTGGAAAATCTGACGCTTCCCCATCACGATGTCTTTTTGAATTTGCTGAATTTCATTGCGCACTGAGTTGGACATCTTGGGGCCAAAATCGCCGACGCGAATCATGCCCTCCTTCAAGCCACCACTCGCATTGCCCGTGCGCCATTGACCAGCCTGGACATCTTGCACACGCTGCGTGTAGTAATTGCCCCACTCATGCATCACCGCCATCAGTTGCGCATCGGGCGCCACTTTGCGCATGTCGGAGTGGTAGGCAATCGCCATCTTGCCGCGTTCTTGCGCGGCCACCATCACTGCGTTGGTAGCGGTGTGAAATGTGATCACGTCGACCGACTGATTGAACAAGGTCATGGCCGCATCTCGCTCTTTGGCAGGATCAAACCAGGCATTCAGCCAAACCACTTTGACTTGCGCTTGGGGGTTCACAGAGCGCATGCCCAAAGTGAAGGCATTCAAACCTTGCAGCACTTCAGGAATGGGGAAACCTGCCACATAACCCGCCACATTGGACTTGGTCAGGCGACCGGCCGCCACACCCGCTAGATAACGACCCTCGTAGTAACGAGCGTTGGCCACGGCCACATTCACGTCAGTTTTGTATCCCGTGATCGATTCAAACTTCACATTGGGAAATTCTTTCGCCACTTTCAGCGTTGGTTCCATGTAGCCAAAGCTGGTGGTGAAAATGATGTCATGGCCTTGCTGAGCCAAGTCGCGCACCACGCGCTCCGAGTCCGCGCCTTCGGCGACGTTTTCAACCACGGTGGTTTTGACTGAGTTGCCCAAAGACTTTTCAACCGCCTTGCGGCCTTCGTCATGTTGGTGAGTCCAACCGGCCTCAAAGACAGGTGTCACGTAAACAAAGGCTGCTTTGACAGGCTTGTTGCCAGACGAGGCTGAGGCCTGTGCAGGCTGTGCCGCAGTGGCAGTTAAAGGGAAAAAGGGAGATAAAAAGCAGGCGGCCGCGATCACGGCAGCGAGGTTTTTGTACATGGTAGTCCTCTACATGGCTTCGGTTGAACAACATCAATGGCCGCCGAAGCGCAGACATTGAAACATCAAAAACACTTGCAAACCCTTGCAAATGCACGCTGTATTCTAATGCAGGTGTATAAAGTTCAATTTGTTTTGCAAAGTATGGGTTCGTCATGCATGTTCGTTTGATTCCTAGTGCCCTCCTCGTCGCATGCCTTGTTTCACCCGCTGGCTCATGGGCGCAAACGCCCGCCAGCACCTCTAGCACCGCCGTCACTCCCATCAGCGTACTGAAAGCCACGGCTCAGGTTGAAGGCATTACGGAATACCGACTGCCCAACGGCTTGCGCGTGTTGTTGGCGCCCGACGCTTCCAAGCCCACCACCACCGTCAATGTCACCTACTTGGTGGGCAGCCGTCACGAAAACTATGGCGAGACAGGCATGGCCCATTTGCTTGAACACATGGTGTTCAAAGGCACGCCCAAGTTTGGCAATCTGTTGCAAGAACTCGCCAAGCGCGGCATGGATTTCAATGGCAGCACTTATTTCGACCGCACCAATTACTACCAAACGTTTTCTGCCAATCCAGACAATCTGAAATGGGCCATCGAAATGGAAGCTGACCGCATGGTCAACTGCTTCATTGCCCGCAAAGACTTGGACTCCGAGTTTTCTGTAGTCCGCAACGAAATGGAAAGCGGAGAAAACAGCCCCTTCATGTCGCTCTGGCGAAGCATGGCGGCCACTGCCTTCGATTGGCACAACTACGGCAAAGCCACCATTGGCGCGCGCTCTGACGTTGAAAACGTCAAGATTGAAAACCTGCAAAACTTTTACCGCAAGTACTACCAGCCCGACAACGCCGTGTTGTTGGTCGCCGGCAAATTTGACCCTGACGCTACCTTGGCACTCATTCAAAAAGAATTCGGCGCCATCCCCAAACCCACGCGCATCTTAGAGCCCACCTACACCCAAGACCCCGTTCAAGATGGCGAGCGCGAAGTCACGGTTCGGCGTACGGGCGACACCCAACTTTCTGCCGTGCTTTATCACACCGCACCCGGCAGTCACATCGATTCAGCGGCGCTCGCGGCACTCTTTGAGGTGCTGGCCGACACGCCCAATGGCCGTCTGCACAAATCTCTGGTTGAGAAAAAACTGGCTGTCAGCGTCAACGCCATGAACTTTGATTTGGCCGAACGTGGCTACGTGGTTTTGATGGCAGAGCTCAGCAAAACGCAAAGTTTGAACAATGCCCGAAAAGCATTGCTCAGTGAACTCGAGGGCATTGCCCAAAAACCGATCACTGAAGCGGAATTGAAACGCGCCAAGGCCAGCCTGCTGAGTGCCATCGACAAAACCATCAACGACCCCCAAATGTTGGCTGTGCAACTCTCCGAGTCCATTGCCAATGGCGATTGGCGCTTGTTCTTTTTGCAACGAGACCGCATAGAAAACTTGACTGTGGCCCAGCTTCAAGCCGCGGCGCTCAATTATTTCAAAGCCAGCAATCGCACCTTAGGCCAATTCATTCCCACCAACGCCCCTGATCGCGTCAAAGTTCCCGAGACAGTTGACGTGGCCAAACTGGTCGCTGACTACAAAGGCAAAACAGCCGCCAGCGAAGGTGAAGTGTTTGATGTTGCCCCCGCCAACATTGAAAAACGCACACAGCGCTTGGCACTTGCCAACGGCATGAAACTCATCCTCACGCCCAAGAAAACCCGAGGCGAAACAGTCAGCGGCTATTTCACTTTGCGTTTTGGCGACGAGAAGTCACTGTTCAATCAAGCCACCACAGCCAACCTCACAGCCCACATGCTGATGCGCGGTACGGCACAACTGCAACGCGCAGAGATTGCAGCCAAATTGGATGAACTCAAAACACAATTGGAAGTGACGGGTGGCGGTCAAACAGTCAGCGTTCGGTTCGACACCCTTCGCAAGAACTTGCCGGCCGTTTTGAGTTTGGTCAAAGACATCCTTCGTGCACCCAGCTTTCCCGCCAAAGAGTTTGAATTGTTGGTGGACGAAAGCACGGCCAGCTTAGAAAGCCAACGCAGTCAACCCAATGCCAAAGGTTCACTGGCCATGGCATTGGCCTTGGAGGTCTATCCTCAAGGCGACATCCGTGCCACACGCAGTTTGGACGAATCCATTGCCTCTCTCAAAGCCGCAAAGCTGGCGCAAGTGAAGCAATTTCACAGTCAGTTTTACGGCGCTAACAACAGCGAATTTGCGCTGGTAGGCGACTTTGACAGCGAAGCCGTCAAAGCCCAACTCCAGCAATACTTTGGCAATTGGAAAAGCGCCAAAAGCTACACCCGCTTAAAAGCCGAACCTAAGCCCGTCAAAGCGCAAACCATCCAACTTGAAGCACCCGATAAAGCCAATGCTTTTTTCATTGCAGGCCTGCCCTTGTTGTTGCAAGACACCGACCCCGACTTTATCCCCCTGCAATTAGCAAATCGAATTTTGGGCGGCGGCACCAAGTCTCGTCTCATGGACCGTCTGAGACAAAAAGACGGCATCAGCTACGGCGCCGCCAGCCAACTCAGTGTCAGCGCGTTTGAACGCTCTGCGATGTGGGTGCTTTACGCCATCTATGCCCCCCAAAACTTGGGCAAACTCAAAAGCAGTGTTCAAGAAGAGTTGACCCAGTTTGCCAAAGAGGGGGTGACGGCTGAAGAGCTGGCCGATGCTAAAAAAGCTTGGCTAGAGGAACGCAAAATTGGCCGCGCACAAGACGCTTCATTGGCTGCAGGTCATGTGGCGCAAACTGCCGCCAACCGCACCATGGCCTTTGTTGAAAAGAACGATGCGCGCATCGAATCAAGCACCCTGGACGAGGTCAACGCGGCCATTCGCAAACACCTTGAGCCCAACAAGTTCTTGAATGTTTATGCGGGTGATTTTGTCAAGCAAGGCGACAAATAAATCAGTTTTTAAATAAAAAAACCGCTGCAACAGCAGCGGTTTTGGCAATGCCAGGCTTCATTACAAAACCAAATCCGTCAAACTGAGTTGGGTCACACCGACCAACTCAATTTGAAATTCAGCAGCCATTTTCAAGTCATGGTCCATACCGTCTTTGACTTGATCTTTTTCACTTAGGCCATTCCATTGATCATCGCAGGCGTTGCCACGCCACAGATCATCATTGTCGGAACCTGAAGTCGAATGAGCGTATGAGTTGACTGTTGTACTAGAAGTGACAGCGGCAGCGCTATAAGTCTTGGGCATTTTGGCAAAAATACCATCACCATCGATGTCGCTGAAAATGGTAGTTTCAATACGGCCATGTTCTGTTTCAATTTTAACGATGTTATTGCCATCGACTGACCAGCTTTCATCGCGGTCTATTTTTTCAAATTTAGCGCGGCCGTTTTTTATTTCGTAAACGGCTGTCACTGCGCCGTTGACAACTGTAAATTGATAACCCTTGTTTGCGTCGTTGCTCATATTGTTCCCTTTGATTGCAATGAAATTGCTTTGCTGAGAACTGAAATTTAACGAGG
>JACCDX010913710.1_pt1 | contig 71622 bp, 66 predicted proteins | sample 7449681 | NCBI WGS metagenome assembly JACCDX01 (sample SAMN15323450, study PRJNA562643) | freshwater metagenome | isolation source: river surface water | place: USA:Blue River Watershed | collected 2017-08-18 | reverse complement strand
TTGGCGGTGTTCTGGTTCATGGGCGCTGTTAGCTCGATTACCCAATGGATGCATATCGATGGCAGCCTTGGAAGCGACGAAGTGGCCGATATTTTTATCGGTTTTCTTGCGCATGGTATTCGTCCCAATCAAGGGTGAATCTGCTTACTTGTCGCATTCCGGGCGACTATATGGTCGCGTCTGGACCAGGTGCGTATAAGACCCCCGAGCCACTCTTTTATTGTCGGCATAGGCATCTTGCTGCCCAGCGCTAGCTGGGGTCTCAGCGGTTGATCCCTGATGATTGCGATAAAGGTCAGGTTGCGGCGGAAGTCGACATTGACCAAGAAAACTTGGACGACCGCACGCAGCCTTTTGCTGTCGTTCAGCCGTCAAGTACGAACGGCAGCACCCAGCCTCAAGCCGACAGCCCTATTCCGAGCGACGCTCAGATTCTGGATGCTGACAGCTGCGCCGGAGCCTACAAACCGGGCGCGGAGCTAAGCCTTAGAGGGGTAAGTGGCTGCGGCTGGCTGGGATTGTGGTGAGGAGGAATACTTCCAGCTGCCTTGTCAGTGACCCGGGTACGCTGATCGCCCGAGGGAAGTCCCTGTATATTGCTTGTTTATTTCATTATGTGATAATCGGGGTCTGCTTTAATTAGACAAAACAGCCCGTCCAACATGACTAACCGGCAACGACTGATCAACGCAGTTCTGTTCTTTGCGAAGAATACGAACTACTGCGGCAAGATCAAGCTCTTCAAGCTGCTGTACCTGCTCGATTTCGAGCACTTCCGGCAGACGGGGAAGAGTGTGACCGGCTACGACTATCAAGCTTGGAAATTTGGACCAGTTCCGGTTGACTTGATGGAAGAGTGGGAGCAACTTGAGCCGGATCTTGCCCAGGTGGTTCAAATCGTTCCCGAGCAGGTTGTTGACTTCACACGATTCAGCGTGAAGGCAAAGGATGCGGCAGAGTTTGATGACAGCGAGTTCACGCCACGTCAGCTCCGCTTGATGACCGAGCTGGCGGACAAGTACCGGGACACGATGTCTGCAACAATGATTGACGTTACCCATGCACAGAATGGTGCCTGGGATAAGATTTGGCAAGACGGCAAGGGGTCGCGGCAGCCGATCCCCTACGCTCTGGGGATTGCCGATGACGCCCCAGATAAGCCAATCCTCCTAGAGGTTGCGAAAGAGTTGGCCATGTGTGAGGCGTCACTGGCAAAAGAACATGCCTTTGTGAACTGAATGATTCGGAATGGCGTTCTTCACGGCCAACACCTTATGGTGTGACTCACGGTACTATCTTGATGAAGAAACAGGCGAATACAGACGCAAGTTTGTGCTGATCCTCGCTACCAGCCCAAGTGGTGACGATGCGCTGTCGGCTGTATTGACTTCCAGAGCCAATGGGCTGCGCGAGGAACCAGCTTGTGATCCAGGGCCGCCTCGTGCGGGCTACTACATTGGAGTGCCGGGAGGCGGCTTGGTTAAGCCAACTTGGGTGGACTTCAGCAGTGTGAAGGACGTAGATGACTTTGCGTTCAAGAAGCTCGTCGGCAACGGCCGCATAACGCCTGATGCACTCGTTCTGCCTAACGCAACTTTCTGCGGCATCTTGAGGTGTTTGAGCAGATCCGAGGACCTTAGTAAGCGGCAGCACAAGTGGCTCACAGCAACGATTGCATCCTTGGGTTGTCCTCAAGGCTAGCTTTGCCGAATGAATGGTGAGGCGCGAGCATTTGTACGGAGCCTTGTGTCGGTTAACTGCCTCGATGAGTTGTTGTGTCGTTGCTGTGATCGAACGCTGTTTTGTTCACGCCAACCATCCTCCGACTATTGTTTGTATCGTCGTGTTTTCTCCAGTTAAGACTGCGATACCCGCGATCAGCACATAGCGCATATCCCGTGAGAACAGAGCAAGCAGTCGCCAGCGGTCGTCCTTGAAGCATTCATAGGGGTTGCGTCCACGCTGGATCATTTGGGTTCTCCCATCTTCTCGGTGGCATCTTTCGCGGCCTTTTCTGCCATCGCCTCTGTGTGCGTCGGCCAGTCTCCTGCGGCACCGACCTCGGCGACTCGATCTTTGAAGCGACCATACAAGCCGTCTTGCACGAGGCCGTGCTGGCGCATGAGCTCGACGGCAATGTTGGGGTTGAGCAGGAGGATGAAGTGGAACTCGCCTGATGGACCTTGCTTGGTGCGGATGAACTCGAGGGTTCTTAGCGTTTTCATGCGCTTGCGCCAGGTGTCTACGGCGCGCTCACCTGTGAACCCCGCCTCTGCGGCGAATGTCGCGGGTGCCTCAACCATGATCAGGGGGTTGTCCGGCGCGCGCGACCAGAGGCAGAACAACGCATGCCCGGCCGGCGCACCTTTGGATTGGTTGTCGATGGCTTGCATGGCGATCGGCAAGGTACGAGGTACCGTGGTGAAGCCGTCGTTGCTTTTGCGTCGCCACAGCAGCGAAGCAGGGACCTCCGGGAAGTGGAGGTCGAGTTGCTGCTGCGCGCGCTCGGCCATTTTGAGCCGGCGGGTCTGAGATTGTCTGGAGTTGGCCATTTGGCGATCCTTTCTTCGGATGCCTAATTTTCCACAAATGGCACCAAATTCACATGATTCAATTGATCTAATCTATGCGTAACTTGACCTGCTGAATATATAGACTTCAGATGGCTAGAATTTACTTAAACAAGCTTATTGAGCTACTTGAGTTTGCATGATTTGATACGAGAAAAAATAAATAACCTATATATATCAGGCACTTGCAGTACCACTCTGTGCTCATAGTTCTGTAGTGCTACTGTGCTTCGGTGCTTCCGTTATCTTGGTGGGGTTCGCCAAGGGGAGGGCGCTGGCCAAGTGGTTTAACTTGAGGTGCCCTCTATTTGGGCAACACATCCCGCCAGCCTCCAACCTTTGGTGCTGAAAACCCCATGCTCCTGAGCAAGCGTATTGCTGAAGCAATTTCTTTCACCGCGTACCCCTGAACTTCAAGATCCGGGGCGCCGATTTCTGGCGGCAGGGCGGCATCCCATCCGGGAAAGGCTGGCCAAGGCACAAGCTTTTGAGATCCATCATGGTGCTGTACTCGGACCCATGACTTGCCGTCTGGTGCAGTGAGCACTGCAATCGATGTGTTTCGGGCTGACTGCCATGGCCAGGGTGAATTGGTTGGTCTGTGGATCGGCGCGCGCTGTGTAGAGGCGGTCGCTTGCTTGTACCTGGCAAGCCGCAACCGAGCCTCGCGCTCTGCGATTGCTTTTTGTTCTGCGAGCCGCCGTTTTTCTTCAGCCAGCCGGTCCTGTTCTTCTTGCTCAAATTGGGCGATCAGGGCTGCCGTATTGGCTTGAAGCAATGCGCGCTCAGAATCAGACAGCTTTCTCGGTGTCCCACTGCCATACCCTGAAGTTCCCAGTGCATTGAGGCCTCCGTATCGCTCGGCATAGCAAGAAGAGCCAAGGACTAGAAACCGATCAGCTTCTTGAACGATGTGAACCGCTGCATAGACGCGGTGACCGCAACCCGGCTGCTGACAGAGCACGGCCTGTGCAGCATCAACGGCGATGATGGCGTGCAAACGCGCCGTGGGAAGTTCACTCATGGGCAGACGATCTGGATTACTGCGGCGTGGTCAGACGCATTTGGTCAAACCATCGTGGGTCAATAAAGCACGCAACCGGTGTATCCGGCAAAAAAGACCTGATGTGCACAATTTTCACGCACATCAAGCTGATCGTCTAGCTGTGATGTTCAATCTCGGCGGCTGACCAGTGCTCTGATCAATTCAGATTGACGCACAAGGTCGCCTCGCCCAGATGAAGGCCTGTGCGTTGGGATATTGGCCTTGGTGAGGGTCGCAGAAATTCCCCTGGAGGTCGAGCCCCTTTGAGTAGCCAAAGTAGCCAGCGGCGTGTAGGTCATCAGGAAGGACACCAGGTCGGTGATGTGAATCTGCCAAGGACTGCCGTGTTCAACCATTGCCTTGGTGGCAGGCAGCAGACCATCCTTGATCCAACCCTTGACAGAATCGACATGTGATCCAGTCAGGCTGCTCACTTGCGCAACGTTCAAGACCGGCACGTCAGTAGACCGGTTGATGTGCTTGTCAATGTCACTTTGCGACAGAAACAGGCCGCCGACACCATGACTGCCATCATGGCCAAGCGGTTTGACTTTCCCGTCCAAAATCGAACGGTAAAGCGAAAGCAGTCTCTGTCGCTCAACGGTTCTGCGCAGGGTCAGATCACGCAATGGCATGCAGGGGGTAGCCTCAGGATCAAATGGCCCCGGTCTGCATGACTGCTGCAGGTTTGTCATCAATGATTCCAAGGCCACCTTCTGAATGGTCCCCGAAAACACAGGCGGTAGCTGATCGGGTTCAGAACGAACAAGCCAACCCGCTTCGCCCATGAGCCGGAAAACCGACTTCGGCACATTGAGCAGCTGCTTGGCGGTGGTGTCGTCAATGTGCATGTCGCGGATCTGCTTGAGGCGATCAACCTCATCGCGTGAGAGGAAGCGCTGGCGATATGTTGAACTTGCTCCCTGCTCTTGCACTGAAATCAGCCCTTGATCGATGCCTGCATGCAGGCGCTCGGCGCTGACCTTGAGCATCCTGGCGACTTCGGCAACGCTGAACCACCCACGGCTTGCAGAAGCCGCAGCTTGAAGACTGCGCGTGCGCGCATTGAGCAGCACATCGGCGTTGGCGGCGATCAATTTGGCAGCGCAGGCGCGCCAGGGTTCATAAGCAGGTGCCTTGAAATTGCGAAAGAGCAGCCTGTACCAGCGGCCAAACCTTTTGGACGGCCCGGATGACGAACCATCCGCAGGATCGGATAACAGCGCGCGCATGTATGCCTCGATCGCGGGCTGACCTTGACTGAACATGCTCAGAATCGGGTTGAGCAGATCACCAGTCTCGCTGACCCGGTTGGGGAGTGCCAATAGACCCGTCCGACCGCGCGCTTCTTTGTTGTGAGCGGCGTGCTTCGCAAGACCAAGAACAAACAGGTCGATGTCGGCGGGTACGCCATGATCCATTTCCAAAGGGAGGTCGATCCCCGGCGGCTGGCCTGCCAACAATGCGCTGAAAATCCGCTCCCCTTCGCTGGCTCTGGTAGAGACCTGCAGTCGTAGATCAGCACCACAATTGCAGTATTGGGCATGCCAGCGATCATGGCTGATAGGGCTCTGGCAGATGTCGCAGCGATCGAGCAGCCGAAGACCGTGATCCGGGCAGCAGGTGGCCATGCGATGCGACCAGAGTTGGCGTGAGAAGGGCGCATCTTTCAGGCACTCTGGGCAGACGGCTTCTCCTTTGGCCCTGATCATGCTGCGGCGTTGTGCAGCTTTTCTGGGCTGATCCGACCATGCGAGAGTCATCAAGGCATCATGATCAAGCGCAAGAAATTGTGCGAGCTTTTGCACATCGCTGGTGCGCACATGCAACGCTGCGGGCAGATCCAGCGACGTGAGCAATTGACGGCGAGACGCCATGCCGTTCTCACGAGCAAACCGATTGAGAAAGCCAGGCAGGGACTCGTCTGGCAAGGGGAAGACCCGCTGGGGCCAGTTCAATGCTGTACTCATCGGCTTACTCCTTGGTGAAACGATTACCTCGTGTCCGCGTGATGATCGAGTTCCTGATCAGGACGTCTTGGTAGGCTTTGTGCAGCTGGATGTCGTGGATATCAGTCAGCTCGAAAGGGTTGACCTGGTCGGGCATGCCGAAGTGGATCTCGAATGCAGTGGCGCACAGTTCCATGGTCAGCCGCCGCTGCTTGCCACACAGCAGTTCGGCCGCTTTCATCAACTTGTGCAGGCCCCCGATGGTGCCGCTGGTGCTCAGGTAGGAAGCTCGTGTGAAGCGGTCATGGTCCGCATCGATGGTCCAGCCCTCGCTTTGCATGTGCATGACGAAAGCGTTCACGGCGCTGATGAAGGCTTGTCTGTCTTTCTCCACGTTCCACGCATAGGGCAGGATCTCCACGGGCCGCATCGCACGGCGCTTGAACTGCTCGTTGTCGCTGAAGAACCGCGCTGTATGCGGTAGCCCAGACAGGACAATCGAGATCCCGTGCTGATCGAGCAGCTCTTTGAACCAATCGGCCGTTCGACGGTTTTCTGTGGTCTGCGCTCGTTCCCCTCTGCGCATTTCGATCAAATGATTGAGCTCATCCAGAATCAGTACCTTGACCCCAGCCTGGACGAGCATCCGGGCAGCCATGGCTCGGATGTCTGAGCCTGAGCCGCGGATGATCAGCTTGCCGACCAGGGTCTCGATGATCCGCTTGGCCAGCGCTTCGCCAGCCGGGGAGACCGGCATGGCGACAAGATGCAAGGGAGATCGCACAGCTGGATCTTGAGCCGGGTAGCGGGCCAGCACATCCTTGAGCACCTCAGTTTTGCCGACACCCGTGCCCCCCAGCAGCGTGAACATGAATGGCGTTCCCGTATCAAAAAGCTGGTCGATCGCGGCGCACAGTTGGGTATGTGCATTGCGGTAGTGAGGGTGGTCGTAGACCCAGTCAGCAAAGATGGTCATGCCCCGCGCTTTCTTCCGGATGTTCCCGAAGTGATGTCTCCCCACCCCGAAGTGTTGGTGGTGGTGGCGCTAGCAGCGGGCGTGCCCGTCAGGCCCTCAGTGCCAGAAGACCTGGGCTTGCTGGCTTGGGCAACTTTCATGGCCTGCTCCATCATGTCGTCGCGGCGAGCGCTTCGGTTGCGGGCGCGGCTGGACTTGGCAGATTTCTTGTGCTCCTCGAGTTCGGCCAGTCGATGGGCGATGGAACGCTTGGTGAGTTCCTGGCCTTGCTCCCGGATCGACTTGCCGAGCTCTTTCAGGGTTTTGCGGTCAATGACCAGCCCCTCAATCTGCTTGGCATGCGCTTTGATGGTGCCGCTTTGATCGGGTGCGATCACCAGGATGGTCGATGCGTCCAGCTCAGAGTACAAAAACTCGCATTCGTGCGGGCCAAACTCAGCATAGAGTTGAGCCAGCTCTTCGCTGTGGTAATCGAGCGTTTCAAAATGGATGCCGCTGTGACTGAGCTTGCGGCTGGCGCGCGAGTAGTACATGGCCATCTCGAACTGGACCCGATCAACTGGCACTGTTCCGATCATCCAATCCGACATCGACCGCCAGATGTCGAGTGGGGCTACGGCTTTGCGTTGGCGCCATGAACGGCTTTCGTTCGGACGCAGGCAGTAGTCGTCGTAGATGAATCGATACAGGCGTGCGGTCAGTTCTTCGACCGTGAGCAATTGCTCCTTGTGCGTCGTCTCGCGGGCATCTTTGTGAAGCACAGACAGCGTCGAGCCTGGCAGCGTCCTGACATAGTCACGAATCACCCCAAAGAAGCGTTCAACGATGGGTTTTTCTTCAGGCTTGTATGGACGGCATCGGGCGATGTTCCCGCCTAAGTGCTCGACAAAAGCCGTGGCCTGCTCGCCGATGAATTCTGAGCCGTTATCCACTTTGAGGACTTCCGGCTTGCCAAACGCCTCGATCCGGTTTTGGATGTTGTAGCGCTGGTCAAACCCTTCCGGCTTGGGGAACAGCATGTACTCCAGGCAGGCTACAAATGGCTGGGTCGATGCCTTCTGGATCGTGACATGCAGTCCAAGTGGGTAGCCAGAGCAGACATCGATGGCTGCGTACAGCACAGGGCGACCGATCTCGTTGCCGTCTGCATCACATACAAAGACATCCAGAGTGGATGCATCCATTTCGACCTGATCCCAAAGCTTGTCGGCTTGGTGCAATTTGACTGCTGTGCGGGTGATGGCACTGGCGGTGCGTCCATCCAGGCGGGCGTGCATCAGCTGGCTCCAGCCCATGCTTTTGACAAATCGGCTCAGCTTGCGAGACGAGTGGCGCATCGGCTTGATGTGACGATCCTCACACAGCTGCTGGTAGCGTGCATCCACGAGGCGCCATGCTTGAGTGATGCTGAACCGGTCGTTGATCTGGATCGTGGATTCCACCACCTCACGCATCGCGTCCAGAAGGATTTCGTCTGGGCCTTGGTGACGATTGCCACATCGCGCCCAGCGCGGAGCCAGCGAGGCAGTGTGGCCGGTCTTGAGCTTTCGCCAGTTCCGCAAGGTGCGCTCACTGGGAACAGACCAGCCCTTTTCCATGCAGTGAAGAGCCAGCTTCTCGCGAGCAGACTGGTAGCTGTGACCATCTTGGATGAGTTGCTGCTCTAGGCTCAGGATCGCTTCCCGTTTGAGACGCTCGGCTTTCGCCCCGTCACGTTCCGTGGCCTGCCAGCTGCTGGGAACAATTTCTAGCTTGCCAGCCGGGCTGCTGCGCAGCAGCGAGATCTCGCTGTCGACGATCTTTTTCAAGAACTCATCGCGCTTGAAGAACGCCATCGCACCAGCGTCCGACTCGCAAATGATCTGGTCGTGCTGGGGACGCAGAGAGGTGACCTTGAAGTTGACCCCACCGATGGCGACGGGCATGCCTACTGTGATGTTTTGCATTTCAGTGCTCCAGATCCAGAATTTGCAGATGAGAGAGGTCGCCGTATGAGCGCGTGGCCGGGGTCCATTTGCTCAGCGGGCCTGCACGCAAATCCACGGCGATGACCCCGGTCGCAATCGCGGCCAGCATCGTCTCGTGATCGCTGACCGCCAAGATCTCGCCCAGCGAGATCTGCACTGCGCTCTCAGTCAGCGTCTCAATCCAGCTGAAGTCAAAGCAGCCTGCTCTCATACTGAAGCGGTTCTGGGCATCGCGGATGCGGATGAGGTTGCCCTCCAGGCTTGGGTAGCCAACGTGTTCTTCCGTGATGACAAGGAACCGCAGTCCCATGCCCTCGAGTACCGATCGGATTTGCTCGAGATCTGCGCTCAGCTGCACCAGCTTCTCTTTGGGCTTGCATTCCACGATCACATGCGCCCTGCCGACAAGCTCAAGCCAAAAGTCTGGCGTGTAGACCAACCCTTTGCGCCTTTCGATGGGCAAATCCGAGACACTGGCGCGTGCCAGTTCCTGCGTTTCGTAGACCTGTGCGGTATCCAGTCGGATGGTGAACGGTTGTGCAGCGATGCCGATAACTCTTGGGTCGACATCAAGAGCCAGCGCGATCAGACGCTCCAAGCGGCTCTCGACCCGAAGTACCTGTCCAGTGGTGCTGCATGGCATCAGCAGGCTTGGCCGTTGATAGCCTCGGCGGCCCAGTTCACGTGCCAGTTTGGGGGTGAGTGTTTTCATTTGTGCTTCCATGTGTGTAGAGCTGGAAGCACGTTTCAATTGTTCAAGGGGCTATTTCGTATTTATTAATTTGACAGGCTTCCGAACCCTTTCTATGAAAGAGAGCCTTTCTAGCCGTCCGATTTACCGAAGTGCTCGGCCGGTGTTTTTGCCCCACTGGGGACGTGTTTGGGGCACACCGTGCACCACCATCCCGCATGAATCCACAAGCTGCCTCGTTCACCACAGACCTCGCACATCGTTGCGGAACGATTGCGGGCGGCATCAATCAGGGCGTGGACCAGCTTCTGGCGCTTTAAGTCGGGGTCCGTGCTGTACACATAAAAAGCGAGCGAGGCAAATTTTTCTTTTACTTGCAGGATCCGGTAGTGCTCTTGGGTGAATCCGGCGGCCGTCAATTCACGCATCAAGAACCGAATCAGAGGTACCCACCCGGACCGCAATTCCAGACCCGGAAGGCAGGGAAATTCGGCATAGAGAGCCTTGCGATCCAGGTTTCCCACAGGAACCTGTTCGAAACGTGCGTATAGGTCCAGTGCACTCGCTGGGGTGTGCTGATCGCAGAAGACGCCCCATTGATCAGTCTCAAAAAGCGTTTTGCCAGGCTGACCACAGCTCATGCATGCATGGTTGGATTTTTGGCAGTGGCCGTTGATGATCTCGTAGACATGGTTTCGCAGGCCACTTTCCGTATCACCCAGGCATTCAGAGTTGCTGTAGACATACATGTGCTCATCAATGCGGAAGATCTTTTCGATTCGATAGGTCGACGGCAAGGGCAGCTTGGCCAACTCCTGTGCGATTTCAAATGCCAGTGGACGCCAGCCTTCCGGGATCACCATGTCGGCGCCCAAAAGCAATGGGTGCTGTTGTTGTTCTGATTCGTGCTGCATGCTGCCTCCAATTCCTGAATGGGAAAGGCAGCGTATTCAGCGCTCACCAATACGTCGAGCGCTTTGTGCGGTTAATCGTGTCCTGAAAAATCCGAACACGATTCCCGCGTCTGATCCACGCAACAGCGCTGTGATTGACTACATGTGCAGCGAAGAAGAAGGCTTGGATGCTGATGGTGACAATCCACCGGTCTGGATGTAGCCCGCGCCGGCAAAAATCGCAATGGCATTCAGGACAATCCGCGTCCTTGTTGCATTGAACCTCTCGACTGAGCCCGCAAGCTCGATCAACTTCTCAATAGGGACTCGATCCCTGATCGCGTCCAATTGCCGCTGCAATTCAAGTTCGTCGATGGTGGGCCTGCTCTTCAGACAGTTGCGCAACATCTCGTCGGCCGATTTCTCTGTGTAAGCCGACATGATGGCCTCGATCGCCCGCGCCACATCGAACAAATACAAGTCGGGCGTGTCCAGCAGTTCCGCCGCATCCACGTAGTCGATCAGTCTGATCCTAGGGCTGTTTGCTATGGCCACAATTTTGTCGGCCAAGGCGCTGATCGGGTGCGATGCTTGCATCAGAAACTGCAATATCTGCTGCGTGTACTGATCATGGACTCGGATCACCTGCGGCGGATACTGCAGTAACACTTCATCGTGTACCTCGTAAAACTGAAACTCCACATGCTGCTTCGCAGTTGCGCGGTCATCAGGCCACCAACTGATGCGTAACCGCCTGCTTCGGTCACGGCCACCCCAGTGCACATAAAGTTCTGGATCGCGTTTCAAGCATTGAGTCCAGCGCCAGGGGTTCTGGTCAAACAGTTGCTGCACTAGCGCAGGCAGTTCATGGCTAAGCTGTGCCAGGGCATCGGCGCTCACGCACATGTCGATGTCACCAGTTTGCCGAGAAGCATCAATTCCCAGGGCAATGCCCATGCCCCCTTGCAAAGCCAGTTTGCCAACATAGTGCTCAAGGCCTTGCATGACATGCAGTGCCAAAGAGTAGCCCGACGATTTCTTATCAAGAATTTTGCTCATAAAGAGACCTCCTTGATCACGTAATCGCCTGGGTTGCTGAGCTTTATAGGGTGAACTTCAAAATATTTTCAGATGTCAACGGAGATGGCTTCTAAGTGGCTTGTAGGAGCCACCAGGAATGGTTTGCATTCTTCGATCTGCCATTCAGGCGGGATGTTTCACCTTGAATTCTTATAAATGGCCTACCGATTCCCGAGCTTTTCAGACGGCAGGTATTTCATCCCAAGACGTCGTGTAATTGGGTGACTTCCTTTTTTGCAGCATTTGCCACTCCGTGAACGATCCTTGTGTTGATACCTTCACGGTCCCGCGCCCGAAGCGCTGGTTCAGGGTGTCGAGCGCCTGCATGAGCCTGGCGTTGCTCGTGGTTTCGGGCTCGAGCAGGTCGCCCTGCCTCTGCGTGGCGGGACTGATCTCGCTGAGCACCACGCCAGCCTTCTTGTACTGGTACCCCTGTTTGAACATGCGCTCGCACAGGTAGTCGGCCCAGCGGTTGACTTCGAGGCTGTCGTTTGTGGGGTATGGCAGCGGCACGGCGAGGCTTGGCATGTACTGCGGCAGGTCTTTGCGAAAGCTGTTGGTGCGAATAAAGACCTGGATCACGGCGGCGTGGCTGTGCTGCGCACGCAGCTTAGCACAGGCATTGGCGACGAACGTTGAGAGTGCATCCTTGAGCACGGGCAGCTCGGTGACCATGCGCCCGAATGATCGGCTGGAGATGATCTGCTGACGGTCGGGCTGAATTTCCTGCAGCTCGATGCAGGGTATCTCCTGCAGCTCGCGCTGCGTTTTCTCCATCACCACGCCGAACTCGGCGCGCAGTGTCGGGACATGCGCCTGGCGCAAGTCTTCGACGCTTGCGATGCCATGCCTGGCCAGCCGCTGCGTGAGCTTGTAGCCCACGCCCCAGACCTCTTCGACGGCAATGCGCTTGAGCAGTCGGGTCTTTTGCTCTGCGGTGAGCGCGTTGTAGTTGAAGACGCCCTGCGAGCGCGGATGCTTCTTGGCGATGTGGTTTGCGAGCTTGGCCAGCGTCTTGGTGGGACCGATGCCCACGCACACGGGTATGCCGGTCCACTGCATCACGCGCTCACGCATCGCGTAGCTCACTTCGCGCAGCCGTGGGATGCCCGTCAGATCGACAAAGCACTCGTCGATCGAATACACCTCATGCCGGGGCGAGAACTCGCTCAGGATGCGCATGACCCGGTTGGACATGTCGGCATAGAGCGCGTAGTTGCTGCTGAGCGCCAAGATGCCGTGCTCTTCGGCAAGCGCCTTGCATTCGAACCATGGCTGGCCCATTCGGATGCCGATCGCCTTGGCTTCGTTCGAGCGCGAGACCACGCAGCCATCGTTGTTCGAGAGCACCACCATTGGCGTTCTCCCGAGGTCCGGCCGGAAAACGCGCTCGCAGCTCACATAGAAGTTGTTGCAGTCGACCAGGGCCAACTGCTGCACACTCTGCGCCATGGCCCACCTCAGTAGAGCTTGTGCAGGCTGCGCGTGACCACGCCCCAGATCACGAGCTCCTCGGCTTCCTTGAGCACGATGGGTGGGTAGAGCGGGTTTTCTGCGAGCAACTTGACCACGCCGCCACGGCGGTACAGGCGCTTGACCGTGAACTCGCTGTTGAGCACCGCGAGCACGATGTTGCCGTGCCGGGCCTCGATCGAGCGATCGACCAGAAGCTCGTCGCCCTCATAGATGCCGATGCCGATCATCGAGTCACCCTTGACCCGAAAAATGAACGTCGCCTCCTTGTTGCGGATCAGGTGCTCGTTGAGGTCAATGCGCTTGCGCGTGTGGTCGGCCGCGGGTGACGGAAAGCCCGCCGACACCTTCCAGCCGCACACCTGCAGCCAGACCTTGGCGTCTGGCATGTGCAGCGCAACGGGTGTGGAAATCGGCAGGGCGGGCATGCGTCGAATATACTGTACATATACACAGCACTTCAAGAACGCAACACCACCGCCAAAAGCGAACTTTCGGATCAGGCCCTCGGTGAAGGGTGCGCCTGCAGTTCGGGCATGTGTTGCCAATGCATCAGTTCGGTCGCCTGGATGGGATCGGCGCTGAGCCAGGTGTCATGGAGAGCTGGGGCGATGATCACGGGCGTGCGTTTCTCTTCGCCTGGCTTGTGAAACTGCCGCATCACCGGATGCTCGTCAGCGTTCACGGTCAGCATCGAAAAGCTCACGACCAGTTCGCCAGTGGCGGGATCTGTCCATCGGTCCCAGAGGCAGGCAATGCCAAAGGGGTCCTTGCTTGCCAGCTCGATCTTCCAGCGCACCGCCTTGCCCGACTCGTAGCTGGGCTCGTAGAAGTTGTCGACCAGCACAAGGCCATATTGCCGGTGCCGCCAGGCTGAGCGGTAGCTCGGTTTCTCGGCTGCGGTTTCGCTACGCGCGTTGTAGGTGTGACGGCCGATCTTGTCGTCCTTGGCCCATGTGGGGATCAGGCCAAACCGTGCCGGTCCGCACGCCACCCGTCCCGCCTGATGGCTTTTGACGACGATCGGTGCCGAAAACCCTGGGTAAGACTCTTCGGGAAAGCCGACAGGCAGCTCAACCCCAAGAGTTTCCTTGACCCACTGGGCGCGTTGGGTTGGCGTGAAGTTGGTGCACACGCCAAGATTTAAAGATGCCACAAGAGGTGGCAAAGTCATGCGACTCCTATACCTGACAATAAACGTCAACAATATTGACGGCATTGCAAGGCGCCTGCGGCGTGATATAGTTCGGCCATTGCAACACCATCAATATTGCACACATGACAAGCGCCAACCCTTCTACACCACCCTTTTCAAAGGACGAATTGCGCAAGGCGATCCTTGACATCTTCCTTTTGAGTGTTCGGACGACCTCGCTCTGGACCACAAGTCGCTATGCACAGAAGGTGGACACCAGTTTGCCTCCAACCGACCTTTGGAACCCCGAGGCAGCGGCGGAAGATTTCGACTTCAAGTACGAGCAAATCGCCGAGTCAACCATTGCACAGGTGCTGGATTACCAATACGACTACGCATTACTCGGTTTGGAAGGTCTGGATTACGAGCACATGGAGGTGGGAACCACCCACACATGGGTGGCGGCGTATCTTGTTGACCTGCTGGACAGCCATGTGATCTCGGAATGGGAAAGCTTCGGAGCAGTCGGGGGTGATCGCAGCAGCGTTCAACTGTGTCTGTCTGTTTGCGAGCTTGCCAATGCACGCAAGACCCTCATGACGGGCGAAGGCTTTTTCTCATTCTTCTACTACGCAGATCGGGCTTCACAGAAAAAGGGAATGCCTGCCAACAGTAATGGTGGCCTGACCGTTCGGCAAGTTGCGTTGCTGTCCGGGATGGAGGAAACAACGATCCGCGCCATGATTAGCCGAAAAAATGCAGGTGCTCTCGTTCCGCACAAGGAAGATGGCCGCACGCTTTTCAAACCTGAAGTGGTCAGGGAGTGGCTCCAGGAGAAGGGCAAATTGATGCCAATCACCTACGGCCGCCCCGGCGATGAATTGAATCTGTCGACTGTCGAGTTCAAAAGCTTGAACGCATTCGTCGAGGCCTGCAGTCTGCGGCTGTTCACTTTGGACAGGAAGCAAGGTGACTCGAACGCCATCAGTCAGAAAGTCAAAGTGTTGCTGGGAAAGGACGCAAACGATCTTTCTCTCGATCTGCAGATGCTGCGCAACGAGCCTCTCATGAAGGAGCTTGCAAGCTTGCTCGAGAGCCCACCGGAACTATTTGCCCTCAGAGCGCAGCAGGTGGCGCTCCAGGAAGAGCTGTCAGTTGCCACGCAACGCATCAAACGAATGACTCAAGGCCCAAGCTCCTGAAGGAGAACCACATGCATACCCGTCACTCCGTCGTGAGAATGAAGCAAAGGGGCATTCCGCCGATCGTGGTGGACTTGCTCATGCAATTCGGGACCAGTGAAAAGTCATTTGATGGAACCCGGAAACTCTACTTTGACAAAAGAGCCAAGCGACGCGTGCATGCCTATGTTGGCTCTCTCGCAAGGCTCATCGACGAGCACCTCAACGTTTATGCCGTTGTGAGTGCCGATGATGCCGTGGTCACCGCTGGCCACCGCCTTGAACGGATCAGGCATCACTGAGCCCCCCCGGCCAACCCGGACCTGATTTTGAAAAATCAAGAGTTCGTCCCTCTGAAAAACGAACTCTGACAGGAATCCATTCTCAATCCTTAGTCAGGAGACTGAACATGAACATCACTACTGCACTTGTGATCGCGGATCCCTGGATCGGGATGATCCTTGATGGCTCAAAGACCTGGGAAATGAGGTCTACCAGCACGACTCATCGTGGATGGATTGGACTGATTCGAAAAGGCACCGGCTGTGTTTGGGGCATCGCTCGAATTGCAGAGTGTGGCCAACCGATGAGCCCAGAAGAAATGATCGAGACTTTCCAGAAACACCGCATTCCCGAGCAGATGATCCGCAGTGGCGAGGTCGGCAAATGGAATACGCCCTGGAAGCTCGAGAACGTCAAAGTACTCGCCAAACCGGTCCCATATATTCACAAACCAGGCGCAGTGATCTGGGTGACCCTCGAAGCTCAGGTTAGCCAAGCCATCGAACGGGAACTGGCCCCGGATTTCATCACCCACCCCATGCAGCGCATTTCATCGCAAGGCGTCAGCAGGTCAACTGAACCGGTCCATCAAACCACACCGGCGACAAAGCCGCAACGGCCAGCTGATGGGCGATCTCACAGCGCTTCCCCCGAGAAATTGCTTGGCGAGGTCGAACTGACCGATGGCAACATCAAAAACTCTCACATCTACCTGAGATCCTTCATCCATAAATTCCCCGGTGATGCCATTGGAGGCAGCAATGCCGCACAAGCAGCTTCCAGGAAGGTTCAAGTCGACTGGGGCGGTGCGTCGTCAATCGAAACCGACCTGGACGGAGACAAGAAATTCTTCAGGGCACGGGGCTGGATCAGGATGTTCTTCGAAAGACACGGGGCAAAGGCTGGCGATCGCGTTCAGGTCATTGAAACCGGCCCCTATCGCTACCGCCTGGAGCTGATCGGCAACTGACCCTTGGGGCCAGTGGCTTCAGATTCCCTACCCATTGCTGAATCCACTTTGCCGCTGAGTCCAGCCATGAAGTTCCGAGGGGTGCAGCAATTTCTGACCGCATGCAGCACCAAAGTCTTCAGGCTCATCTGGCGAGCCAGTCAAGGGATAGGATGATTCCAAGAGGGCAATTGCTTCAGGGCAGATCGATACTAATTAGCACTTGCCTGAACGAACTGCGGGATCACAGTCACTGGCAGTCCGTGGGGCTATCAGAGGGGCGATGGCAAACCGGCCATCAGAACTGCCTGCCACTGCATTGATGCTCATTTATAAAGCTTATAGTAATGAGCAGGGGCGCAAACCGTGAGCTTCCCGAAAGATAGGCAAGGAATAAGGAAACATGAGCGAGGTCATTCGGCTCTACAAATACCAGGCGCTGCTGTCCAGCCGCCGGGCACTGAGCCGGACCGAATTCATGGCTATGCTGGAGGTGTCTGCTGCCACCTTCAAGCGTGACCTCGCCAAAATGAGAGACCAGCTGGGCATTCCAATTGAATATGACCGGGATGCCAAGGGCTATGTGCTCAAAAGGACAGGTGAAGCGCACGAACTTCCGGGGATATGGCTCAACAAGAGCGAGCTTCTGGCACTTGCCACCATTCAGAAGATGATCAAGCAGCTTGCCCCCACGCTGCTGGGACCTTATCTCCTTCCCCTTGAAGAGAAACTCTCCGAGCTGCTAGAAAAACAGGGGCTGAACACCCCGGAACTGGGTCGGCGCGTCAAGCTGCTGGATTCGGGCAAGCGCAGTATCAGCACAGGCATCTTTGAAACAGTGGCGCAATGCACGTTCAGCAGGAAGCGACTTCGCCTGGAACACTTCAACCGGACAACCGGAGGACACAGCAGTCGCGATGTTTCCCCCCAGGATCTCGCTTATTACAGGGGAAACTGGTATCTCAATGCCTGGTGCCATCTGAGAAATGAGCCTCGCAGGTTCTCGATTGATGCCATCGAGACCGCAAGCCAGCTCGGGGATGATGCACTCGAGATGTCGGATCAGGACATGCTCTCTGCTTTCGGGCTGGGCTACGGGATCTACACCGGTCAGCCACTGGAGCGCGCCTTGCTGCTTTTCTCGCCTGAACGTGCCCGATGGGTGCAACAGGAGGAGTGGCACAGGGACCAGGTTGGGAAACTTCTGCCAGATGGCCATTACCAGCTTGAAGTGCCCTATACCGATGAAAGAGAACTCGTTGCGGACCTCTTGGGGTACGGCAGCTCGGTCAAGGTCCTGAGGCCGGCCTCGCTTGTCAAATCCCTGACTGCGGCCCTGGAAGCAGCCATGGGCAATTACCCATGAGCGACATCAGCGTTCAATCGTCCCTGAACCGCATGCTCAAGATTGCGGTTGCCAATGGCGTGGAAAACGCGATCAGGGTTCACATTGCCAAGGGTGATGATCTGAATGCGCGTGACGAGGCTGGCAATACACCACTCATGATCGCGGCCAGAAAGAACCGGGCCAATGCCTGCAGGCTGCTGCTTGAAAACGGGGCCGATGTCCAGCTTCGAGACCCGGATGGGAAAACTGCCATCACGATTGCCAACGAGGCAGGTGCCAATGAAGCAGCCGAAGTCATCCTGTCCTTCCTCCCCACACCGGTATTGTTTGTGGACCCGGAAGAACCAGACGCATCCAATGCTGAAGCTCAGCCGCCAGACGCCTCAGACCAAAAAACGACAGCGGAACTGCCAGTACAGGATGAGGTCGCCGGGCAATGGGACCTGGGGGAATGGGAGCCGGAAACGGAATCCACACCGCCAGCGCAGGATCCTGACATTGTTGTCAGAGTGCAGCAGCTGCAGAAAGAAATTTCAGAACATGTTGCGGTCGACAGCTCGACCGACTGGCTTGAATTTGACGTCTCGCTGCCCGAGTTTGCCGAACCGGTCATCCGAACAGCCATCGCCGAGACCCGTGCTGCCGTCAGAGCGGTTTTGCTTCGGACATTGAGGGAAGGCAGCGTTCCGGATTTTCTGGTGCAGGACGCAGCCCAGTCCGAATTCGGAATTGAAGACCATGATTTTTCACGCCAGATCCGGCACGTCATCCATGAACTCGATGGCCAGACAGATGAGCGCCATGAATACGTCTCGATATTTGATGACTTCTCGGTTCAGATAAACGAGGACGAGTCGACAGACGAAGAGAGAGTCCTGAACGCTGCGCTTGAATACCTGGAGGACCTGTCTAGTTCTTCATTCGACCCGATGCGCATGTACATGCGGGAGGTTGGATCGATAAAGCTGCTCACTCGTGAAGGCGAGATCGAGATCGCCAAGCGCATCGAAGGCGGCCTCATGGACATGATGGAGGCGATCAGCGCCTCGCCGGCCACGATCGCCGAGATCCTGGCGATGGCCAATGAGATCCGCGAAGGCAAGGTCGTGATCTCGACCATCGTCGACGGTTTCACCAACCTCAACGAAGCCGACGACTACGTGGCCGAAGAAGACTTCGACGAATTCGACGAAGCCGACGACGACGATGGCAAAGGTGCCTCCAAGGCCCTGACCAAGAAGCTCGAAGAGCTCAAGAACCAGGCGCTCGAGCGCTTCGACCGCATCGCCGACCTGTTCGAGAAGGTGCACAAGGTCTACGACAAGGAAGGCTGGGGCACGACCGCCTATGTCAAGGCCCAGTCGGCGCTGTCGGCCGAGCTCATGACGATCCGCTTCACCGCCAAGACCATCGAGAAGCTGTGCGACATGGTGCGCGCCCATGTCGAAGACGTGCGCAAGAAAGAGCGCGAGCTGCGCCGCATTATCGTCGACAAGTGCGGCTACCCGCAGGAGCAGTTTATCGCCGAATTCAGCGGCCGCGACAAGAACGGCAACCGCGTGGCCTCGCACCTGCTCGACCTCAAGTGGATCGAGAAGCAGGCCGCCTCGAACAAGCCCTGGGCCGCGGTCATGGGCCGCAACATCCCGCCGGTGCAGGACATCCAGCAAAAGCTGATCGACCTGAAGTCGCGCGTGGTGGTGCCGCTCGACGAGCTCAAGGACATCAACAAGCGCATGAACGCGGGTGCCCGTAATTATCAAAATGCACGGAAGGGCTTGATCGAGGCCAACCTGCGTCTCGTGTTCTCGATCGCCCACAAGTACAGCAATCGCGGACTGCCATTCCTGGACCTGATTCAGGAGGGCAACATCGGCCTCATGAAGGCCGTCGACAAGTTTGAGTATCGCCGCGGCTTCAAGTTCTCGACCTACGCCACCTGGTGGATCCGCCAGGCCATCACGCGCTCGATCGCCGACCAGGCGCGCACCATCCGCATCCCGGTCCATGTGCTCGAGAAAGTCAATTTGCTTGAGCGTCTATCTCGACAGCATTTCCAGCAATTCGGCACCGAAGCCAGCGACGCGTTCCTGGCCGGAAAAACCGACATTCCGGAACACAGGGTCCACAAGATTCTGAAATTTGCCGGGGAACCCATTTCTCTGGATGTGCTCATCGATGAACAAGGCAATGCTCTGATCGACTGTATCGAAGACACGGCACAAAGAGCGCCAATCGACAGCTCGATGGAGGCAAGTCTTCAAAAGCAGGTCAGCAATGCCCTGGACAGTCTGACTCCCACCGCGGCCAAGGTTCTTCGCATGCGCTTTGGTATCGAATTGCCGACTGAACACACTCTTGAGGAAATCGGATCGGTATTTGGCGTGACACGTGAACGCATACGTCAGATCGAAGGGAAGGCATTGAGACATCTGAAGCATCCGACACGAAGTGATCAGCTACGCACGCTGCTCGATTCAATCTGACACATGAACACATCGAAACCGACATCGCCGTTGCGCACGAGGAGCGCCCCGCCAAGAGCAAGTGCCATGCTCGAATCGCTGCGGGGTCTTGGCTACTCGACGGCTGCAGCCCTGGCGGACATCATCGACAACAGCATCTCGGCAGGCGCATCCACTGTCGACATCCAGTTCAACTGGAACGGCAAGTCGAGCAACATCTACACCCTGGACAACGGCCGAGGGATGAGCGATGCCGAGCTCGAGAGCGCCATGACACTGGGAGACAGGAATCCCCTGGATGCGCGGTCATCACATGACCTCGGCAGATTTGGCATGGGTCTCAAGACCGCATCCTTTTCCCAGTGCAAACGGCTCACAGTCGCATCCCGCAAAGACGGCGTCACCAGCTGTCTGCGCTGGGATCTCGACCACCTGAGCGCCAATCCGGACCTGGGCTGGATGCTGATCGAAGGACCGGCAGCAGGCTCCGAAGATCTGCCGGCGAGACTGAGCACCATGGAGCACGGAACAATCGTGATCTGGGAAGTGCTTGACCGGATCGTCACCGATGGCTTCACGGTCGATGACTTCCTGAACCTCATGGAAGAAAACGTGGAGCGACACCTGGCCATGGTCTTCCATCGCCTCCTTGAAGGCAGCCGCCCCCGGCTACGCCTGAACCTCAATGGCCGCAGGATAGAGCCATGGGATCCCTTCATGAGTGGCCACCCAGCCAAGCCGTGGACTTCACCGGTGCAGCGTCACCACACCAGCTGCGGAGACATTGAGGTTCAGTGTCATGTACTGCCTCACCGGGACAAACTGACCGAGCAGGAATATGAATTCAGCGCAGGCCCGGCAGGATGGAATGCGCAGCAGGGCTTTTACGTCTATCGCAACCAGCGGTTGCTACTCGCTGGCGGTTGGCTCGGTCTCGGGCAGCCTCGGGCATGGAACAGGGAAGAGCCGCACAGACTGGCCAGGATACGGCTGGACATACCCAACACGGCAGATGCGGAATGGAAGATTGACGTCAAAAAGTCTGTGGCCCGGCCTCCCGTGGCGCTGAGGTCCTGGCTGACAAGCATCGCCACGGACACCCGCGAGCGTGCACGGCGGGTCTTCGCTTACCGGGGAAGTCCGTCGACAACCACCGCCGGAGCCCCGATCGAGCAGGCGTGGAAGGTGGACAGGACTGCCAAGGGAATCCGCTACAGGATTGATGAATCACATCCCAGCGTTGCTGCCGTTCTCGATGTAGCCTCCCCTGCCCAGAGGGATCTGGTGACCAGCATGCTCAGGGTGATCGAGGAGACCGTGCCAGTGCAGAAGATCTGGCTGGACACAGCAGAGCACAAGGAGACGCCCGTAACCAGCTTTGCCTCGAGTTCCGACGCGGCCGTACTGGGCGTCATGACAACCCTGTTCCGGGACATGATCGTTCGCAAGGGCATGACTGTGGAAGATGCCAGGGCGCGCCTGTCCTGCACCGATCCATTTCAGAACTTCCCGCATCTGATTGCGCAGCTTTCCCAGCCGCAAGGCTGAACACCGAATCCGAGCACACCGGACAGGAATACACATGAGTGAATTCAACAGGGTAACCAGCACCGTCATCAGCAACGCTCAGAACCTGCTGATGGCTGATGCTGCCCAGAATCCCACGGCCTCCCTGATCAAGGAAGTCGTCGAGCGTGCCGCTTCCATCATGCCCAGACGGGAGGACGAGCCAATCGACATCGATGGCGCCGTTGCCGAACTGATCCGCCGCTACAGCATCTGGATCGGCCAGAACTCCACGCTTTCGGATGACAGCGACCATGAAGCCTGGCTCGGTGCAGCCCGCAAGAGGGGATGGCGCTACTGGCCCAGATACAGGGACATGCTTGAGCGAAAGATGCCTGCTGCTGCTGTCGAGGCTCTGGAGAAGTCCACCGACGAAGTACTCGGACTGCTGGAAGACCCGAACCGTTCTGGCTCCTGGGACAGGAGGGGTCTGGTGGTCGGGCATGTCCAGTCCGGCAAGACTGCGAACTACACCGGACTGATCTGCAAGGCAGCCGACGCAGGCTACAAGATCATCATCATCCTTGCCGGCCTGCACAACAACCTGCGCTCGCAGACCCAGATACGGCTGGAGGAAGGGTTTCTGGGCTACGAGACCTCGGCGACCAATGATGTCGTCCAGTACATCGGCGTGGGCGAGATGGGTCGCGATCTTGAAATCAAACCTAATTGCGCCACCAACAGGACCGAGAAGGGTGACTTCAGCACCAGGGTTGCCAATCACCTGGCGATTGCGCCAGAGGAGCGGCCCTGGCTGTTCGTGGTCAAGAAAAACAAAACAGTTCTGGATCGCCTGCTGAAATGGATCAGGAACCACGTTGCCGATGCCCGGGACCACGAAAGCGGTCGCCGGTATGTCACCAATCTGCCCCTGCTGCTGATTGATGACGAAGCGGACAACGGGTCCGTGGACACCGGAGAGCAGACGTTCGACGCCGAGGGCAATCCCGATCCCGATCACGAGCCCAAGGCCATCAACAGCCGGATTCGCAAGATCCTGCACAGCTTCGCCAAGTCGGCTTATGTGGGCTACACGGCAACGCCATTTGCCAACGTGTTCATTCATCGGCAGAACCTGACAACGGACGAAGGGCAGGATCTTTTTCCCAAGTCCTTCATCATCAACCTGGCCGCGCCATCCAACTACGTCGGTCCCACCCGCGTCTTCGGGCTCAAGGATGCAGATGGGAGAACCGGTGGCCTGCCGCTCATGCGCGTATTCAGCGATCACATGAGCGAGGACATGCAGTCCGGGTGGATGCCCGAGAAGCACAACAAGACTCATCAGCCCCTTCATCTTGGTGTTGATGCGCTGCCACCCTCACTCAAACAGGCCATCCAGTCATTCATCCTGGCCTGCGCTGCCAGGGAGTTGCGCGGCCAGGGCAGTGAGCACTCCTCGATGCTCATACACGTGACTCGCTTCATTCAGGTGCAAAAGGATGTCCACAGGCAGGTCACGGAATACGTCACCGGGCTGCGCCAGAGAATCACTCGTGGCGTGGACGATGCGGAAGCTCTTGAGCAAATGAGATTGCTCTGGGAAGAGGATTTCTCGCCAACCCGCACTACCGTGATCGAAAGACTGGTGAAGTCCGAAGAGCTACCCCAAGAACACTCATGGGACGATGTCCGGGCAAAGCTTTCCGATGTCCTTTGTGACATCGATGTCAGGATGATCAACGGCAAGGCGAAGGACATTCTGGACTACGCAACACCTGGGAGCCGGGGCCTGAAGGTGATCGCAGTGGGCGGCGACAAGCTGGCGCGGGGTCTAACCCTGGAGGGGCTCTGCACCAGTTACTTTGTCCGCACCTCGAAGATGTACGACACCCTGATGCAGATGGGGCGCTGGTTCGGCTACAGGCCTGGCTACCTCGATCTGTGCCGGCTTTACACCACCGGTGACCTGATCGAATGGTTCCAGCACATTGCCGACGCTTCCGAGGAGCTTCGCGATGAATTCGAAGCGATGAAGGACAGTGGCGCAACGCCCCGTGACTATGGTCTCAGAGTGCAATCGCACCCGGTGCTCCTGGTTACCTCTCCGCTGAAAATGCGCACTGCCCGCGACCTTCAGCTTTCATTCAGTGGCGAGATCCTCGAGACCGTGGCCCTGCACACTTCGGTTGACGTACTCACGAAAAATCTGAATGCGACCACTAAACTTCTGCAAGCCTGTGGTGCCCCCCAGGAATCACCGCTGATCACCCGCTTGAGGGGCGGGAAACCCAAGAGCTGGACCGGGCATCTTTGGAGCGATGTCTCCAGTGAAGCCATTGCGGACTTTTTCGATGCATATGTGACCCACCCCGCCGCCAGAAAGGTCAACAGCCCCCTGATCAGGGATTTCATCCGCTCAATGGCGAACATCGGGCAGCTCACCTCTTGGACAGTCTTTCTGGCCGGTGGCGGAACAGGGGCGCCGTTCGAGTTCGACAACGGACCGAGAGTCGACCGCATGATCCGGCGCAAGGCTGACGACAGCCGAACCGACCGCTATGCCATCGGACGACCGGTTTCCCCTCCAGATGAAGCGATCGATCTTGATGGTCCTGCCTGGGATGCGGCCATGGCATTGACACTGAAAAACTGGAATCCGGATCCTGCACGAGTGGTTGACGGGAAAAAACCCGACGACCCAACCGTTCCCAGCGGGCTGGCCATAAGGCACATTCGTGGCATGGGTGATCCTGAAAAGGGGATTGCTGCTTCACCGGAACGGGGCCTGCTGATCCTGTACCCATTGGATCCTTCGCAGGCAGAGTTCGCTCCAGGATTTGGAGGCTGGAACAAGCCAGTCATTGCCTTTGGCGTCAGCTTTCCGGCAAGTGATGCCGGCGTCAAGGTCCGGTATGCGGTAGACCATCTCACACAAGCACAGTGGGCCCAGGAATATGGCCAGGTTGATTGATGAAATACAGCTGGTCTGGAGCTCCATCCAGGCTGTGCAGGGAACGTCCGGGTGGAACACGGTGGCGGTCCTTTCAAACCATCCCGGCCGGTTTCGCGCCGGCCGGAATTTCCCCGACCATTGCGAAGCCCTGCTCGCAGGGTTCCCGACGAGCGCCATTGCCAGAAACGAAAAGCTGCCTGAAGGTCTCGGGTTTCAGGTGAACCGGCTCGACAGCCAGCAGGACGGCCTGACATGGCTGGCCCTGACCAGAAGTCCGCATGGCAATCTCGAACTGTTTACGGCCATGGTCTCGGACGTTCTGGAAGCGGTCCTGACTGGGGGCTCGGGTGAGGACAGCCGGGACTTGCGCATTTTTCTCGGCAGGATTCGGGGCTGGCAGGAATTCATGCGCAAGGGTGCACAGCCCCTCTCTCCCGAAAAGGAAGTCGGTCTCGTGGGCGAACTCACTCTCATGGGCAAGATGATGGACGCGGGGCTGTCTGCAGACATTGCCGTCAATGCCTGGGTCGGCCCCACTGCCGATGGCGTCAGGGATTTCGCTCTGGGATTTGGTGCGATTGAGGCAAAGGCGACGGTGTCTGCGAACGGATTTGTGGCCAAGATTGGCTCCCTGGAACAGCTTGACGACACGGACTGCAAGCCCATTTTTCTGGGGGCATTGCGATTTGCGCTGACCGATGGGGGGCAGAGCCTGCCTGAAACGGTCGCGCAGATCGCCGATCGCCTTGCTTCCGAGTCACTCTTGCTTGCCAGCTTCGGCGATCGGCTTGTGGCTGCCGGCTATCTGAGCGCTCATGCGCCCCACTACCACCGCAGGTTCTCCCTGCGGGAAATGTTCGTGTTGGAGGTTGACGACAACTTTCCCAGGATGACCCCTGGCAACGTGAAGCCAGGCGTGCTCGGCGCACGCTATGAAATCAATCTTCAACCACTGACTGTCCATGATGTTGGGCTGTCCACCGCCCTCAAGAAACTGGAAATGATCTGAATATGGAACTGGCTGAATTTTTGAGGGAAACACAGGCATCTGTTCGCTCCCAGCTGCAGGATGGCGCACTCTACGAAGAGCTTGTATACGCCGGCATCGTCATGGAGCACATGGCCGAAATCGGCATGACCTTCGAACCTGTCGAGTGCTACTACGAGGGCAAGGTCGGCAACGCAACGCTGCGTCTGGGTGGTTACGCCCTGTCCGATGACAGCGATCAGCTGGACCTGTTTGTGAGTCTCTATCAGGGCGTCGATGAGCCAACCCCCATCCCGGATGCAGAAACCAGGGTGGCCGTGGAGCAGTGCTTTCGCTTTCTGTCGCTGTGTGCGCAGGGAAAGATGGCGCCCAAGCTGGACCCCTCCAGCGATGTCCGCTCTCTTGCTGAAACACTCCAGGCCATCTATGACGATCTTGAGCAGATCAGAATCTTTGTGATCACGGACCGGATCGCCAAGGCGAAAAGCTTCAAGACAAAAGAGATCAATGGCAAGGCCGTCCGGCTTGAGGTCATGGACATCGAGCGCCTGCATCGCCACATGTCGGAAGGCAAACCGCGTGACGAGCTCGTCATTGACTTCAACGAGCTCTCTGGTCAACCGCTGCCCTGCGTCTTCGTGAATGGTCAGAACGATGACTATGACTACGCACTGACCGCCGTGCCAGGCGATGCCCTTCGGCTTCTGTACGAGAAATTCGGTGCACGCCTGCTCGAAGCCAACGTGCGCTCCTTTTTGAGCGTCAAGGGCAAGGGAGTCAATGCCGGCATTCAGAGCACGCTGCGCAATGCGCCCGAGCGTTTCATGGCCTACAACAACGGCATTGTGATGGTCGCCGATGAAATCAGGCTGGGCCAGTCAAAGGACGGCATGACCGGAATTTCCTGGCTCCGGGGCCTGCAGATCGTCAACGGTGGCCAGACAACCGCCTCCCTGTACTTCACCAAGAAAAAGTACCCCGAAGTCGATCTGGCCAGCGTGCGGGTGGCAGCGAAGATCATCGTCATGCGGGTTCAGGATCCCGCCAAGGAGGAAGCGCTCGTTTCCGACATCTCGCGATTTGCCAACAGCCAGAACGCGGTGAGGCAATCCGACCTGTCAGCCAACAAACCCTTCCACGTGGAAATCGAGAAGATTTCCAGAACCGTCTTCTGCCCCGATGGGGTGAGCCAGTGGTTCTACGAGCGCGCTGCCGGCAGCTACAACACGCTGCTTGCCAGAGAAGGCACCACTCCAGCAAAACTCAAGAAGCTCAAGGAAGCCATCCCCAGCAGCAGGCGCCTGACCAAGACCGATCTCGCCAGGTATCTCAACGCCTGGGATCAAAAACCTGATGTCGTGAGCCTTGGTTCCCAGAAGAACTTCGACCGCTTCATGGCCTCGCTTGCCGCCCCGGAGGGCCAGGAAGTCAAGCTGCCATCAACCGCCGATTTCAAGGCCATGATCGCCAAGGCCCGGATTTACCGTGACGCACAGAAACTCATTCGTCCGATGTTTCAGGCATTCCAGGCCAACATCACGGCCTACACGATTTCGATCATGTCCCGGCAGATTGGCGACAGGATCGACCTCGACCGGATATGGAACAACCAGGCTGTATCTGCCGAACTTCTTCAGCAAGTAGGCGTATGGGCCAGACAGGTCAGCGACATACTGCACGAAAGCGCCGGCGGGCGCATGATTTCCGAATGGGCCAAAAAGCCCGAGTGCAGGGATGCTGTTTTTGCAGCGTCCTATTCTCCTGTTGCCCCCGGAATACCAGAGGTTCGCTACGGAAACTGATCCACGCAGAAAGTGTCCAGGCCATGGCTGATGTCGTCTCCAGCGAAACACGCAGCAGGATGATGTCAGGCATACGAGGCAAGCACACCATTCCCGAAATGCTTGTCCGAAAGGCCCTGTTTGCCAGCGGCTACCGGTTTCGGCTTCACCGCAAGGATCTGCCCGGAAAACCCGACATCGTGCTGCCGAAATTCAAGGTGGTGGTCCTTGTGCACGGATGCTTCTGGCACATGCACCGCAATTGCCGGTTTGCAAAGATGCCGGCCACTAGACCGGAATTCTGGACTGCCAAGCTAGAGGGCAACGCGCGTCGCGATGAACTTGCCAGATCCAGACTGGTGGAACTGGGCTGGCGCGTCCTGACGGTCTGGGAGTGCTATTTGCGGGCAGCCCCACCTGCGACCTTGCAGGCCGATCTGACCCGCTGGATTTCAGGTGCAGAGCCGCTTGGCGAGTTCAGCGCCGGACAGACTGCAACAGCCTGAGGACAACCTCTCCGATCTTTCTGGCCAGCATCGGAGGAACGGCATTGCCCACCTGGTGGTACTGCTCTGTCCTGTTGCCTTCGAAAAAGTAGTTGTCTGGAAAGGTCTGCAGGCGGGCAGCCTCACGGACAGTCAGACTGCGGCACTGGGAAGGTTCCGGATGGATGTAGTAATGGCCATCCTTGGCAATATGGGACACGATGGTGGTCGATGGCTGATTGCGCAACTGGACGCGAAACCGGTCCAGAAACGGCACTGACTCGCCGCCCACATTCTCATGATTCGGCAGCAATGCAGCAGGAAAGTCATGCAGCTTCGGAGACCGTTTCTCCTCGCGGGCAAACGATGCTGCGAACAGATAGCGGTGTAGGTCGGATTCCATGTGGCTTCTTGTCTCATGGAGAGTGACGCCTCCGATCCTTGCATCCAGATACCAGGATGCCAGGGGAGATTTCATCGAAAGGTCCGACTTGATGAATCGGCCACCGGTGGATCTGTGAATGAATGACTTCGTGACGGCCCACTCGGCGCGCTCCAGAACGCGTGGGGGAACTGCGTTCCTCTTCTTTTCCAGCTCCTTCAGGCCATTGACCAGCGCCTTTTGCCAGTTCGCCGTGGAGTCGGGCATGCCATCCGTGCGTTTGGACAGCTTGCTGCGCAGGGCCGGAAGGTCATCAAGAACTTCCTTGGCATTGACGCGGGGCGCGTCGGCCAGAACAAACCGTTCAGGGTGAGTGTTCAGATCCGGCACAGCGGCAGCCACGTCCTGCCTGATGCCAAAAAGAATGACCCTGTGACGGCTCTGGGGGATACCCAGATCCTCGGACCTGATCACAAAATCATCCGGATTCTCGATTTCGCCGGGAACCACGAATGAGCGCACAAGGTAATGAGCGCCGTTTCCGGGGGAGCGCAGGTCATTGAGGATCCGATCGAAAATCCGGGAGCCGGAATGCCGCGAAGTCAGCATCCCCTTCACGTTCTCCATCACGAAGACAGAGGGCGAAAACTCCCTGATGATGCGCAGGTACTCCCGATACAGGAAATGGCGCTTGTCGGCCTCGAATTCCTTGGGGTTGTTGCCACGCATCCTTGCCCGGCCTGCAAGCGAATAGGCCTGGCAGGGGGGGCCGCCGATGAGCACCCAATCCCGGGCGCCGGCCAGTCCCTCACGGATCCATGCATCGATCTCGGTGTGATCGTCCTTGCCAAGTTCGGCGCATCGGGCCTCGGCGTATGACTTCTCGACATGCGGCTTTACGACCGGGTCACTCTCGAGCTGTTCGCGGGTGATTTCACCCCGGATGTATTGATAGTAGGCCTCGGGCACTTTGCCCGGAGGAAAGGAGCGGAACAGTGCCCTTAGGGACAGCGTCCTGTGTGCAACGGGATCTTTTTCGATCGAAACCCGGATATCGAACTCGCGGGATTCACCTCGTGTCAAAGAAGCAAAACCTTCACAAAGCCCGCCCGGGCCTGCGAAAAGATCAATAACGGGTATGCCGCGCTTTTTTTCCATTGAATTCGATTTGCAAAGCTATCAGGTTGTTCTGCAATGTCTGATTGGTAATGAGCGCAGACTAGACGTTTCCGAAGGGCCAAATCGCAATGCTAATTGGTTTTAATACTATCCTAGGCTAACCTGAACCATCCTCGAAAATCCGAGCCGACTGCGAGAAGAAGATTCTCGCCCACCGGAGTTTCTACGAGAAAAAACTAGATTCAGTGAAAGCCAGATCATTGCCACCCTTAAGAAAGTCATCAAGGACACCTTATGAGGGTGCGCAACCAAAGTTGCATGGCGCCGGTTAGGCATTCGCGGGACCGAAGCGGTATTGCTCTCTCGGCGCGATCTCAACGTCTAACGACAGTTTCTGGCTCAGGGTCACTTGGTCTTTGGAGCTCTTTAAACAAAAAGCCCGCTGCGTATCCAGCGGGCTTTCCGGCAAATCTTTGCTTTCAAATCGGCAAAACTTTGCTCGCGTCGACAGAACACTCACACGTCAATGTTCCCCGCCCGCAGCGCATTGCTCTCGATGAAGTCGCGGCGCGGCTCCACCTCGTCGCCCATGAGCATGGTGAACACGCGATCCGCTTCGATGGCGTCGTCGATCTGCACGCGCAGCAGGCGGCGCACGCTGGGGTCCATGGTGGTTTCCCACAGCTGCTCAGGGTTCATCTCGCCCAGGCCCTTGTAGCGCTGGCGCGCGGTGGTGCGCTCGGCTTCGCCAATGAGCCACTGCATGGCTTGGCGGAAGTCGGACACCTTTTCTTCCTTCTGCTTTTCGCCTTCGCCGCGCGTGACCTTGGCGCCTTCGCCCAGCAGGCCGCGGAAGGTGTTGGCGGCCTCGGCCAGAGCCGCGTAGTCGGCGCCATGCACAAAGTCTTGGGTGAGCACGCTGCTCTTGATGTTGCCGTGGTGGCGGCGGCTGATGCGCAGCAGTGGCTTGTCGCTGCGCGCATCGAACTCGGCCGCCACTTCGGCGGGCACGCCGGTGGTGTTGAGCTCGCGCAGCTTGGCCTGCAGCGCGGGCGCGCAGGCGGCGGCGTCTTCGAGCGTGTCCAGGTTCAGCGCCACGCCATCGGCGATGGCGCGCAGCGCTTCGGGGTCCATGAAGTTGGACAGGCGCTCGATCACGTTCTCCGCCACCTGGTGCTGGCGCGCCAGGGCTTCGAGGGTTTCGCCCGTCAGCACCTGCGGCGCGCTGCCGCCGGAGTGCACGGCGGCGTGGTGCATGGCCACGCGCAGCAGGTAGCCGTCGAGCGCGGCGGCGTCTTTGAGGTAGAGCTCTTCCTTGCCGTTCTTGACTTTGTAGAGCGGCGGCTGCGCGATGTAGATGTGGCCGCGCTCGACCAGCTCGGGCATTTGGCGATAAAAGAAGGTCAGCAGCAGGGTGCGGATGTGGGCGCCGTCAACGTCGGCGTCGGTCATGATGATGATGCGGTGGTAGCGCAGCTTGTCGGGGTTGAAGTCGTCGCTGCTGCTCTTGCCGCTGTCTTCGCCGGCCTTGCCGATGCCGGTGCCCAAGGCCGTGATGAGCGTGATGATCTCGTTGGACGAGAGCAGCTTTTCGTAGCGGGCTTTTTCGACGTTGAGGATCTTGCCGCGCAGCGGCAGGATGGCCTGGAATTTGCGGTCGCGGCCTTGCTTGGCCGAGCCGCCGGCAGAGTCGCCCTCGACGATGTAGATCTCGCACAGCGCCGGGTCTTTCTCCTGGCAGTCGGCAAGTTTGCCGGGCAGGCCCATGCCGTCCAAAACGCCTTTGCGGCGCGTCATCTCACGCGCTTTGCGCGCGGCTTCGCGGGCACGCGCGGCCTCGACGATCTTGCCGCAGATGGTCTTGGCGTCGTTGGGACGCTCTTCCAAAAAATCGGTCAGCGCCTTGGCCACGATGTCTTCCACCGGGGCGCGCACCTCGCTGGACACCAGCTTGTCCTTGGTCTGGCTGCTGAACTTGGGCTCGGGCACCTTCACGCTGAGCACGCAGCACACGCCTTCGCGCATGTCGTCGCCGCTGACTTCGACCTTTTGTTTCTTGGCGATCTCGTTGACCTCGATGTACTTGCTGATCACGCGCGTCATCGCAGCGCGCAGGCCCGTGAGGTGGGTGCCGCCGTCGCGCTGCGGGATGTTGTTGGTGAAGCACAGCACCGACTCGTTGAAGCCGTCGTTCCACTGCATGGCCACTTCGACGCCGATGCTGGTGCCGGGGATGCCGCCGTAGCTGTCGGCCGGGCGCTCGCCGGTGGCGTGGAAGGCGTTGGGGTGCAGCACCTTTTTGTTGGCGTTGATGAACTGCACAAAGCCCATGACGCCGCCGGCGCCTGAAAAGTCGTCTTCCTTGCCGCTGCGCTCATCGACCAGGCGGATGCGCACGCCGTTGTTCAGGAAGGACAGCTCGCGCAGGCGCTTGGCCAGGATCTCGTAGTGGAAGTCGTTGTTCTGCTGGAAGATCTCGGTGTCGGGCAGGAAGTGCACTTCGGTGCCGCGCTTGTCGGTGGCGCCGATGACTTTCATCGGCGAGACCTCGACGCCATCTGCCTTCTCGACGATGCGGTTTTGCACAAAGCCCTTGGCGAACTCGATCTGGTGCACCTTGCCTTCGCGGCGCACCGTCAGGCGCAGCCATTTGGACAGCGCGTTCACGCACGAGACGCCCACACCGTGCAGACCGCCCGAGACCTTGTAGCTGTTTTGGTTGAACTTGCCGCCCGCATGCAGCTCGGTCAGCGCGATCTCGGCGGCCGAGCGCTTGGGTTCGTGCTTGTCGTCCATCTTCACGCCGGTGGGGATGCCGCGGCCGTTGTCGGTCACAGAAATCGAGTTGTCGCTGTGGATGGTGACGACGATGTCGTCGCAGTGGCCGGCCAGCGCCTCGTCGATGGAGTTGTCGACCACCTCGAACACCAGGTGGTGCAGGCCGGTGCCGTCGGACGTGTCGCCGATGTACATGCCGGGGCGCTTGCGCACGGCTTCCAGGCCTTCGAGGATCTGGATGGCACCTTCGCCATAGCCCTCGGAGGCGCCCGCCTGGTTGGCGTCGATCTTGGGCTGCGCGGTGGTGAAAGCGTCTTCGCTGGGCTTGATGTCGTCGGTCATGATGGAATTTCTCTGTCGCTTGAATGGCCGAAACCCGCGACGGGTCGCGGGTTTCTCGTGGGCAAGTCCGGGGGACTTGGGCCTCAGATGCGCATGGGCATCACCACGTATTTGAAGTGCTCGTTGTCGGGGATGGTGATCAGGGCCGAGCTGTTGGCGTCGGCCAGGTCGATGCGGACCATATCCTGGTCCATGTTGGCCAGCACATCGATGATGTAGGTCACGTTGAAACCGATCTCGATGCTGTCGCCACCGTAGTCGATGTCGAGCTCGTCCACGGCCTCTTCCTGCTCGGCGTTGGTGGACGCCACACGCAGCGTGCCGGGGTCGAGGTTCAGGCGCACGCCTTTGAACTTGTCGCTGGTCAGGATGGCGGTGCGCTGCAGGCATTGCAGCAGCGGCTGGCGGCCCAGTGTGAGGTTGTTGCGGTGGCCCTTGGGGATCACGCGGTTGTAGTCGGGGAACTTGCCCTCGACCAGCTTGGTCACGAACTCCATGCCGTCAAAGCTGAACTTGGCCTGGTTGTTGGCGAATTGCATCTCGATCGCGCCTTCGGCGTCCGACAGCAGGCGCTGCAGCTCGAGCACGGTCTTGCGCGGCAGGATGACTTCTTGTTTGCTCGGCACTTCTTCGTCGAGCGTGGCGCTGGCAAAGGCCAGGCGGTGGCCGTCGGTGGCCACCAGGCTCAGTTTTTTGCCTTCGGCCACGAACAGGATGCCGTTGAGGTAGTAGCGGATGTCGTGCACCGCCATCGCAAACGACACCTGGCTCAGCAGGGCCTTGAGCGTCTTTTGCGGCACGCTGAACTTGGGGCCGAAGCTCGCGGCTTCTTGCACCAGCGGGAAATCTTCGGCCGGCAGCGTTTGCAGCGTGAACTTGGACTTGCCGCCCTTGAGGATCAGCTTGGCCTGCGAGGACTCCAGGCTCACCGTCTGGTCGGCCGGCATGGTGCGCAGGATGTCGATGAGTTTGCGCGCGCCCACGGTGGTGGTGAAGTCGCCCGGGTCGCCGTCGAACTCGGCGGTGGTCCGGATCTGGATTTCCAGATCGCTGGTCGTCATCTGCAGCGCGCGACCCGATTTGCGGATCAGCACATTGGCCAGCACCGGCAGCGTGTGGCGGCGTTCCACGATGCCCGAGACGGATTGCAGCACGGACAGCAGTTTGTCTTGGGTGGCCTTGAGGACGATCATCGGTGTCTACCTTGTGTTGTTGTCGGGGGCTTCGCGCCACGGCCGGGCGACGGTGGCACAAACAGCTGACATTTTCGCTGGTTTTTGGGGTCTTTTCCCTCGAAAAGGCGGCGCGCTGGAGATTCTTTTGCCCCCGTCCGTTTCAGCCCTTGAGCGTCTGCTCCAGCACGTGCAGCTGCTGGTTGAGCTCGGTCAGTTGCTGGCGCTCGGCGCCGATCTTGCGCACCGCGTGCAGCACCGTGGTGTGGTCGCGCCCGCCAAAGAGCTCGCCGATCTCGGGCAGGCTTTTCTGCGTCAGTTCCTTGGCCAGGTACATGGCGATCTGGCGCGGCCGCGCGATGCTCGCGGGGCGCTTTTTGGAATACATGTCCGCGACCTTGATCTTGTAGTAGTCGGCCACGGTTTTCTGGATGTTTTCGACCGAAATCTGGCGGTTCTGGATCGACAGCAGGTCGCGCAGCGCCTCGCGCGCGAGCTGGATCGAGACCTCTTTTTGGTTGAAGCGGGCGTAGGCCAGGATCTTGCGCAGCGCGCCCTCGAGCTCGCGCACGTTCGAGCGCACGTTCTTCGCCACGAAAAACGCCACTTCCTCGGGCATTTCGCTGCCTTCGCTGATGGCCTTGTTGATCAAAATGGCCACCCGCATCTCCAGCTCGGGCGGCTCGATCGCCACCGTCAGGCCCGAGTCGAAGCGCGAGACCAGGCGCTCGTGGATGTCGGTCAGGCCCTTGGGGTAGGTGTCGCTGGTCATGACGATGTGCGACTTTTTGGCCAGCAGCGCCTCGAAGGCGTTGAAAAATTCTTCTTGCGTGCGGTCCTTGTTGGCAAAGAACTGCACATCGTCGATCAAGAGCAGATCCAGCGAGTGGTAGTGCTGCTTGAACTCGTCAAAGGTCTTGCGCTGGTAGGCCTTGACCACATCCGAAACGAACTGTTCGGCGTGGATGTAGAGAACTTTCGCGTTCGGGCGGTCGGCCAGCAGTTTGTTGCCGATGGCGTGCATCAGGTGCGTTTTGCCCAGGCCCACCCCGCCGTAGATGAACAGCGGGTTGTAGAGCTGGCCCGGCGAGCCCGCCACGTGCATGGCCGCGGCGCGCGCCATGCGGTTGGCCGAGCCCTCGACCAGGGTGTCGAAGGTCAGCGCCGCATTGAGCCGGCTGCGAAAGCCCGGGAGGGCCGCCTCTTCCGGCATGTCGAGCGCCTCGTGGCTCGAAGGCGAGAGGGTGGTGGCTGGCGGTTTGCTGGCGCGCACAGGGGTTTCGCGCGGAGTGAGCGCTAACTCGATATGCACCGGCTGGCCTTGCAGGCGCTCCAGCGTCTGTGCGAGTTTTTGCGCGTATTGGGCCCGCACCCAGTCCATTTTGAAGCGGTTGGCGACGAACAGCGTGACCTTGTCGAGGCCGTCGCTGACCTGCGCGCTCAGCGGTTTGATCCAGGTGTTGAACTGCTGTTCGGGCAGCTCGCGCGCGAGCTCGTCCAGGCAGGCCAGCCACAGGGCCTGGCCGGCGTCGGGCGCGGATTCGGGGGCAATTCCCTCGGGCATATGGCGTGTGTGATTGTGGATAGTTGTTGGTTTCGGCGCGGGTCGTCTCGAATTATCAAGAGTTTATCCACAGGGCGGAGGGCGCGCGGCCGCACATCATAAACCACAAAAGCGCGGCGGGCGAGGAGGCTGGGCACGCCGCGCCATCCGGCCGCGCCGGGGTCCGGCGGCGGGCCCGGTTTGCCGGGCTTGCCAAAGTTTGCGATAATCGCGGGCTTCGCCCCAAAAAGCGGGTGGCGCCTTGCATGGCTGCAGGCACCACGCGCGAGGATGTTCCGGGGGCACAAGGAATCGTCATGAAACGCACTTACCAACCCTCCAAAACCCGCCGCGCCCGTACCCACGGCTTTCTGGTTCGCATGAAGACCCGCGGTGGCCGCGCCGTGATCAACGCGCGCCGCGCCAAAGGCCGCAAGCGTCTGGCCGTCTGAACGCGATCGCCGCTGCCGGCGCGCCCGTCGCGCCGGCCATGGCATCCGTGGCCTGGCCCTCGTGCACCGTCTGAAGACACGCCCGCAGTTCCAGGCCGCCCTGGCTGGCGGCACGGTTTCGCGCACGGCGCACTTTGCCTTGCACCGCCTGCCATTGCCGCTGGCCGCGCTCGCCGCAGAGACCTCGCCCCGCCACGATGGGCCTGCAGCCGAAGCGGCGCAGGCCCTTTTTGCCGTGGACGGCGTCTGGCTCGGGGCCATGGTGCCCAAGCGCTGGGCGCGCCGCGCGGTCACGCGCAATGCCATCAAACGCCAGATCTACGCTGTGAGCACCCGTTTTGAAGACCGTTTACCCGCCGCCGCCCATGTGGTGCGCTTGCGCTCGGCCTTCGATCGCCAGCAGTTCGTCAGCGCTTCGTCCGAGCGCCTCAAGCAGGCCGTGCGCGCGGAGCTCGAACAACTCTTCACGCGCGGGGTGGCCCGGTGATGCGGCGCCTGCTGATCGCCCTGGTGCGCGGCTACCGCCTGCTGCTCAGCCCCTCGCTGGGCTCGGCCTGCCGCTTCGAGCCGACCTGCTCGGTCTACGCCCTCGGCGCCCTCGAGCGCCACGGCGCGGGCTGGGGCAGCTACCTCACGGTGGCGCGCCTGGTGCGCTGCCACCCCTGGTGTGCCGGCGGGCACGACCCCGTCCCTGAACAGGCGCCGCGCCTGTTTGGCCGATTGATCTCTCCTTCTTCGTCCAGGAAGTCCACATGAACGACATCCGCCGCACCATCCTCTGGGTGATTTTTGGTTTTTCCATGGTGCTTTTGTGGGACCAGTGGCAAATCCACAATGGCCGCCCGGCCACCTTCTTCCCCAAGCCCCCGGCCGCCACGGCCACGGCCATGACCGATGCGGCTTCGGCCGCGGTGCCCAGCGCCACGGTGGCGCCGGCTGGCGCGGCGCAGCTGCCCGCCAACACGGCGCCCGCCGCCGCGCGCGAACTGATCGATGTGACGACCGATGTCTACAAGCTGCGCTTTGACACCGAAGGCGGCTCGCTGGTGCGCCTGGAGCTCACGCGCCACCCCGACATCGCCGATGCGCGCCAGCCCTTTGTGCTGTTCGACGAAAGCCGCGAGCGCGTCTATGTGGCGCAGACCGGCCTGATCGGCGCGCAGCTGCCCACGCACAAGAGCCCCATGCGCTTTGCCGGCGAGCGCGCGCTCAAGGACGGCCAGGACCGCCTGACGCTGCGCTTCGAGTCCGAGCCCGTGGGCGGCGTGCAGCTCGTCAAGACCTACACCCTGCAGCGCGGCAGCTACGCGATCGGCGTCAAGCACGAGGTCATCAACCGCGGCGCCGCGCCGGTCTCGCCCCAGCTCTACCTGCAGCTGGTGCGCGACGGCAACAAGCCGGCCGGCGAATCCTCTTTCTATTCGACCTTCACCGGCCCGGCGATCTACACCGAGGCCAAGAAGTACCACAAGGTCGAATTCAGCGACATCGAAAAGAACAAGGCCGAGATCGACAAGCAGTCCACCAACGGCTATGTGGCCATGGTGCAGCACTACTTTGCGTCGGCCTGGCTGCTGGGTGAGGGCCTGGCGCGCGAGAACTTCGTGCGCAAGGTCGACACCAACCTTTACGCCGCCGGCATGATCACGCCGCTGGGCGAGGTGGCGCCGGGCCAGAGCAAGGCGCTTGAAAACACGCTGTTCGCCGGCCCGCAGGAAGAAAAGACGCTCGAGGCGCTGGCCCCGGGCCTGGACCTGCTCAAGGATTACGGCTGGCTGGCCATGCTGGCCAAGCCCCTGTACTGGCTGCTCGACCAGCTCTACACCGTGCTGCACAACTGGGGCTGGGCCATCATGGCGCTGGTGCTGCTGCTCAAGATCGCCTTCTACTGGCTCAACGCCAAGGCCTACGCCAGCATGGCCAAGATGAAGGCGGTGAACCCGCGCATCATGGAAATGCGCGAGCGCCTCAAGAGCAACCCGCAGCAAATGCAGGTGGAGATGATGAAGATCTACCGCGAGGAAAAGGTCAACCCCATGGGCGGCTGCTTCCCCATGCTGATCCAGATCCCGGTCTTCATCGCGCTGTACTGGGTGCTGCTGTCGAGCGTGGAGATGCGCTATGCGCCCTGGATCGGCTGGATCGCCGACCTCTCGGCACCCGACCCCTATTTCATCTTGCCGATCGTGATGACGCTGACCACGCTCTTGCAGACGGCGCTCAACCCCGCGCCGCCCGACCCGATGCAGGCCAAGATGATGTGGCTGATGCCGCTGGTCTTCAGCGTGATGTTCTTCTTCTTCCCGGCCGGTCTGGTGCTGTACTGGATCACCAACAACGTGCTGTCGATCGCCCAGCAGTGGATCATCAACACGCGCATGGGTGTGCCGCCGCAGTTCAACCTGCCCAAGTTCAAGTGAGCTGAACCCCTCCCCCGTGCAAGGGCCGCGTGAGCGGCCCTTGTTTCTTGGACAATCCGCCCATGTTCGCGCGCCACCAGCAGCCCATCGTCGCCATCGCCACCGCGCCCGGCCGTGGCGCGGTCGGCATCGTGCGCGTCTCGGGGCGCGGCCTGCAGGGCCTGATCCAGGCGCTGTGCGGGCGTGCACTCCAGGCCCGAGAAGCCACCTACCTGCCGTTTCGCGAGGCCGATGGCACGCCGATCGACCACGGCCTGGCCATCCACTTCCCGGCGCCGCACTCCTTCACCGGCGAAGACGTGCTCGAGCTGCAGGCGCATGGCGGCCCGGTGGTGCTGCAGCTTTTGGTGCAGCGCTGCCTGCAGGCGGCGGCCAGCGTGGACGCGGCCACCGGCCAGCCGGTGCTGGCCGGCCTGCGCGTGGCGCAGCCGGGCGAGTTTTCCGAGCGCGCGTTTCTGAACGACAAAATCGACCTGGCGCAGGCCGAGGCGATCGCCGACCTGATCGACGCCAGCACCGAGGCCGCCGCGCGCAGCGCCACGCGCTCGCTGGCCGGCGAGTTTTCGCGCGAGATCGGCGAGTTGCGCGAGGCGCTGATCCACCTGCGCATGCTGGTCGAGGCCACGCTCGACTTTCCTGAAGAAGAAATCGACTTTTTGCAAAAGGCCGACGCACAAGGCCAGCTCGACGGTCTGCAGGCGCGGCTGGCGCAGGTGCTGCAACGCACGCGCCAGGGCGCGCTCTTGCGCGAGGGCATCCGCGTGGTGATCGCGGGCCAGCCCAATGCGGGCAAGAGCTCGCTGCTCAATGCGCTGGCGGGGGCGGAACTCGCCATCGTCACGCCGATCGCGGGCACCACGCGCGACGTGGTGCAGCAGACCATCCAGATCGAGGGCGTGCCGCTGCACGTGATCGACACCGCCGGCCTGCGCGAAGGCGAGGCGGTGGACGCGGTCGAGCGCATCGGCATCGCGCGCGCCTGGGAGCAGATCGCGCAGGCCGATGCCGTGCTGTTCCTGCACGACCTCACGCGCGTGCACGACGCCGCCTGCGCCGCCGCCGACCGTGACATTGCCGAGCGGCTCGCGCAGCGCGTGCCCGCGGCGGTGCCCGTGATTGACCTGTGGAACAAGGCCGACGCCATCGGGCACGCGGACGAGGCCGAGCGCGCGGGCCTGGTGCTTTCGGCCCGCACCGGCGCGGGCCTGCAGGCGCTGCGCGAACGCCTGCTGCGCGAAGTGGGCTGGCAGCACGCGAGCGAGGGCCTGTACACCGCGCGCGAGCGCCATGTGCAGGCGCTGCTGCGCGTGCGCGAACACCTGGCGCTCGCGCACGCGCACCTGGCCGCGCAGGCGCAAAGCCTGGACCTGCTGGCCGAAGAGCTGCGCCAGGCGCAAAACGCGCTGGGCGAGATCACCGGCGAGTTCAGCGCCGACGACCTGCTGGGCGTGATCTTCTCGAGTTTTTGCATCGGCAAGTGAGGCGACGGCGCCGGTCGCCGCCGTGACTGCCGGCCTGGGCGGCGGCAACCGATCATGCGCGCTCACCACAGGAGCGCGCATGTCACAACGTTTGCAGGACCAGGTGGCCGTCATCACGGGCGCCAGCCGCGGCATCGGCCGCGCCATCGCCGAGGCCTACGCCGCCGAAGGCGCCACACTCTGCCTGATGGCGACCGACACCGGCAAGCTCGCCGAGGTGGCGGACAGCCTGTCGCTGGGCCCCGAGCGCCTGATGACGCTGGCGCTCGACGTGCGCGATCGCGACGCCAGCGTGGCCGCGGTGGCGCAGGTGCAGCGGCAGTTCGGGCATGTCGACGTGCTGGTCAACAACGCGGGCGTCTACCGCGCCAAGCCCTTTCTCGAGCACAGCGACCAGGACTTCCAGGACATGCTCGACGTCAACCTGTTCGGCGTGCTGCACCTGATGCAGGCCTGCCTGCCGGGCATGCAGGCGCGCCGCCAGGGCCGCATCGTCAACATCGCTTCGACCGCGGGCAAATGGGGCTCGCGCAACCAGAGCGCCTACAACGTGAGCAAGCACGCGGTGGTCGGGCTGACACGCTGCGTCGCGCTCGAGGCGAGCGCCCACGGCGTCACCGTCAACGCGATTTGCCCCGGCTTTGTGCAGACCGACATGGTTGAAGAACTCAAGGCCCAGGTCGCACGCAGCAGCGGCCTGAGCGCCGACGAGATGGTGCAGGCCGCGCTGGCGCGCGTGCCGCTGGGGCGCATCCTCGCGCCGGCCGAAATCGCGCAGCTCGCGGTTTACCTGGGTTCACCCGAGTCGCGCGGCATGACGGGCCAGTCGATCCTGCTCGACGGCGGCATGGTGCTGGTCTGAGGGGCACTGCGCCGAGACGCGTGCGGGACAAAGTTCGGGATAACCATGACGCGAAACTGACGCGGGGCACACAGAATCGCCCCACTGTCTGACCGACCTGTCGTTCAAGGAAACCGAGCAGCCCCTATGTCCAGCGAATTCATCCTCGAAACCCGTGACCTCATCAAGGAGTTCAAGGGCTTTGTCGCCGTCAATGGCGTCAACCTGCAGGTCCGGCGCGGGCAAATCCACGCCCTGATCGGGCCCAACGGCGCCGGCAAGACCACGGTCTTCAACCTGCTGACCAAGTTCCTGATCCCGACGCGCGGCCACATCCTGTTCAACGGCCATGACATCACGGCCGAGAAGCCGGCGCAGGTGGCGCGGCGCGGCATCGTGCGTTCGTTTCAGATTTCGGCGACCTTTCCCAACCTGACGGTGGTGCAAAACGTGCGCATCGCGCTGCAGCGCGCCACCGGCATGTCCATGCACTTCTGGCGCTCGGAGCGGGTGCTGGATGCCCTCAACGACAAGGCCATGGCCCTGCTGGCCGAGGTCGATCTGCAGGACATGGCCAACCTCACCGCCGTTGAGCTGCCTTATGGCCGCAAGCGCGCACTGGAAATCGCCACCACGCTGGCCATGGAGCCCGAGCTCATGCTGCTGGACGAGCCCACCCAGGGCATGGGCCACGAAGACGTGGACCGCGTCACCCAGCTCATCAAGAAGGTGGGGGCCAACCGCACCATTTTGATGGTGGAGCACAACATGAACGTGGTCTCCAGCATCGCCGACACCATCAGCGTGCTGCAGCGCGGCCAGATCATTGCAGAAGGGCCTTACGAAGTGGTATCGAAGAATCCGCAGGTGCTCGAAGCCTATATGGGCAGCACCGACAATCAACTGGAGGGCGCCCATGGCTGAGGCGACCGAACTGCTGCGCATCAGCAACCTGCACGCCTGGTACGGCGAATCGCACATCCTGCACGGGGTCGACCTGACGGTGCACAGGGGCGAGGTGGTGACCTTGCTGGGCCGCAACGGCGCGGGCCGCACCACCACCATCAAGTCCATCGTGGGTCTGGTGGGCAAGCGCACCGGCGCCATCACCCTCAACGGCACCGAGACCATTGGCATGCCGCCGCACCAGATCGCCAAGCTGGGCATCGGCTATTGCCCGGAGGAGCGGGGCATCTTTGCTTCGCTGTCCTGCGAGGAAAACCTGCTGCTGCCGCCGGTCATCGCGGGCGGCGGCATGGGCCTCGATGAGATCTACGAGATGTTCCCCAACCTGCTCGAGCGCAAGAACAGCCCCGGCACCCGCCTGTCGGGCGGCGAGCAGCAGATGCTGGCCGTGGGCCGCATCCTGCGCACCGGCGCCAAGCTGCTCTTGCTCGACGAAATTTCCGAAGGCCTGGCACCGGTGATCGTGCAGGCGCTGGCGGGCATGATCCGCGCGCTCAAGGCCAAGGGCTTCACCATCATCATGGTGGAGCAGAACTTCCGGTTTGCGGCGCCGCTGGCCGACCGTTTCTATGTGATGGAGCACGGCAAGATCGTCGAGGGTTTTGCCGCCGCCGAGTTGCCTTCCAAGATGGGCATGCTCAGCGAATACCTCGGCGTTTGACTTTTTAACCTGGAGACAAACCATGAAACGCAAACTTCTCTCGATGGCCGCCGCCGCCACCTGTGCGCTGGCGGGTGCTGCGCACGCCCAGATCTCCGACGGCGTCGTCAAGATCGGCGTGATGAACGACATGTCGGGCCTGTATGCCGACATCGCGGGTCCTGGCTCCCTGGTCGCGGCCCGCCTGGCGGTGGAAGACTTCCAGAAGACCTCGAAGGCCGGTCTGAAGGTCGAGGTGGTCGGCGCCGACCACCAGAACAAGCCGGACATCGGCTCCAACATCGCGCGCACCTGGTTTGACGTGGACAAGGTCGACACCATCGTGGACGTGCCCACCTCGTCGGTGGCCTTGGCGATCAGCCAGATCACCCGCGAGAAAAACAAGGTGTTCCTAAACTCCGGCGCGGCCACCTCCGACCTCACGGGCAAGGCCTGCAGCCCCAACACCATCCACTGGACCTACGACACCTACATGCTGGCCAATGGCACCGGCTCGGCCATTGCCAAAACCGGCGGCGACACCTGGTTCTTCCTGACGGCCGACTACGCCTTCGGCCACGCCCTCGAGCGTGACACCGAAGCGGCGGTGGCCAAGGCCGGCGGCCGTACCGTCGGCAAGGTGCGCACGCCCTTCCCGACGCAGGACTTCTCGTCCTTCCTGCTGCAGGCCCAGGCCTCCAAAGCCAAGATCATCGCCCTGGCCAACGCCGGCGGCGACACCGTCAACTCCATCAAGCAGGCCTCCGAGTTCGGCATCACCAAGGGCGGCCAGAACCTGGCCGGCATGCTGATGTTCATCAACGATGTGCACGCGCTGGGCCTGAACACGGCCCAGGGCCTGATCTTCACCGAGAGCTTCTACTGGGACCTGAACGAGCAGACGCGTGGCTGGAGCCGCCGCTTTGCCGCAGCCCATGGCGGCAAGATGCCTTCCATGGTGCAGGCCGGCGTCTATGCCAGCGTGCTGCACTACCTCAAGGCGGTCGAAGCGGCCAAGACCGACACCGGCACCAAGGTGGTCGAGCAGATGAAGTCCATGCCGACCGACGACCCGCTGTTCGGCAAGGGCAGCATCCGCGCCGATGGCCGCAAGCTGCACCCGGTCTACCTGGTCGAGGTGAAGAAGCCGGCCGAGTCCAAAGGCCCGTGGGATTACTACAAGATCCGCGCCACGATCCCCGCCGACCAGGCCTTCCGCCCGCTCGCCGAGAGCGAGTGCGCGCTGGTCAAGAAGTGATCCCCCTGTTCTGAGTTTCGAAAAGTCACCGCCATGGAAATTTTTGGCATTCCCTCTCAAGCCTTGTTCGGGCAACTGCTGATCGGACTGATCAACGGTTCGTTTTATGCGCTGCTCTCGCTGGGCCTGGCGGTGATTTTCGGCTTGCTGAACATCATCAACTTCACGCACGGCGCCCAGTACATGCTGGGCGCCTTCGTGGCCTATCTGGGCCTGACCAAGCTGGGCATCAACTACTGGGCCTCCCTGCTGGTGGCCCCCATCCTGGTGGGGGCCACCGGGGTGCTGATCGAGCGCACCATGCTCAAGCAGCTGTACAAGCTCGACCACCTGTATGGCCTGCTGCTGACCTTCGGCCTGGCGCTGATCATCCAGGGCCTGTTCCGCAACGAGTACGGTTCTTCGGGCATGCCTTATCCCGTGCCCGAAGTGTTCCAGGGGGTGTTCAACACCGGCTTCATGTTCTTGCCCAAATACCGGGCCTGGGTCATCGTGGCTTCGCTGGTGGTGTGCCTGGCCACCTGGTACGTGATCGAGCGGACCAAGCTGGGCGCCTACCTGCGCGCGGCCACCGAAAACCCGAGCCTGGTGCAGGCGTTTGGCATCAATGTGCCCCGCATGATCACCCTGACCTATGGTTTTGGCGTCGGCCTGGCCGCACTGGCCGGCGTGATGGCCGCGCCCATCTACCAGGTCAACCCGACCATGGGGGCCGACCTCATCATCGTGGTGTTCGCGGTGGTGGTGATCGGTGGCATGGGCTCCATCCTGGGCGCCATCGTCACCGGCTTTGGCCTGGGCCTGATCGAAGGGCTGACCAAGGTGTTTTATCCAGAGGCTTCGGCCACCGTCATCTTCGTGATCATGACCATCGTCCTGCTCATCAAGCCCGCCGGCCTGTTTGGTACCCAGAAGTAAAGCCATGACTCAATCCGCAACTCCCCTGGTGTCGACCGATTCCGACAAATCCCTGTGGGTGGCCTTTGCCATCATGGTCGCGATCTTTGCGATTGCGCCCATTTGGGTCTACCCCGTCTTCCTCATGAAGGTGATGTGCTTCGCGCTGTTCGCCTGTGCCTTCAACCTGCTGCTGGGTTTTGGCGGCCTGCTGTCTTTCGGCCACGCCATGTTCCTGGGCTCGGCCGGCTACGCCGCCTCGCATGCCGCCAAGGTCTGGGGCTGGAGCCCCGAGCTCGCGGTCATCTTCGGCACCTTCTGCGCAATGCTGCTGGCCTACGTGGTGGGCTCGCTGGCGATCCGCCGCCAGGGCATTTATTTCGCCATGATCACGCTGGCTTTGGCCCAGATGATCTTTTTCTTCTCTCTGCAGGCGCCCTTCACCGGCGGTGAAGACGGCATCCAGGCGGTGCCGCGTGGCCACCTGTTCGGCCTGATCGACATGGCCGACAACCGCAACATGTACCTGTTCGTGCTGGCCATCTTCTTGCTGGGCTTCCTGTTCATCTGGCGGGTGATCCACTCGCCCTTCGGTCAAATCCTCAAGGCCATCCGCGAGCACCAGGATCGCGCCATTTCACTGGGCTACGACACCGACCGCTACAAGCTGCTGGCCTTTGTCATCTCTGGTGCGCTGGCGGGCACGGCTGGTGCCCTCAAGTCCCTGGTGTTCCAGCTGGCTTCGCTCACCGACGTGCACTGGAGTATGTCCGGCGAGGTGGTGCTGATGACCCTGGTCGGCGGCATGGGCACGCTGTTTGGCCCGGTGGCTGGTGCCGCGGTGATTGTGAGCATGCAGAACTACCTGGCCGAGCTCGGCGCCTGGGTGACGATTGTGCAGGGGGCCATCTTCGTGGTGTGCGTGCTGGCGTTCCGCCGCGGCATCATTGGCGAGATCGCCAACTGGATCAAGAAGCCGCTCTGAGCGGGTCTTGCAGCGAGTCAGGCCCGCCTCGGCGGGCCTGTGCGTTTTCAGCGCATGAAGTGCTTCACATGGTCGGCGCCCAGGCCCACCGCCTCGAAGTGCGCACGGTATTTTTCGATGCGGGTGAACACATCGTCATAGCCCGTGGCCTGGCCCTGCGGGTCGACAAAGGTCAGCATGCCGTGCACCGTGAACAGCGTGACCATGTCCTGGCAATCGTCGGGCACCACCAGGGTATGGGTTTCGCCAGGCGGCTCGAACACATAGCTGCCTTCGGTCGCGACCCAGTCGTGCTCCAGGTAATGCCATTTCCCGCGCAGCACATAGGCGTGCACCATGCCCGAGTGGCGATGACGCTGCAGCAGGCCCGAGCGCTGCACGCGCAACAGGTGGATGTAAAAGCCCCCGCTCACATTCAGGTGCAGCGGGCGCGACCACACGCCCTCGCCCAGGGGCGCCCACAGGCGCGGGTCGTCGGTCAGCACCTCGGGGATCACGAGGTCGGGCGCCATGCCCCAGGGTTGGGGCTTGGCATAAGGCACACGGTCGTCGGGCATGTCGGACTCCAGCAATCGGAGTGCGCAGGCTAAGCCCGCGCAGCGCGCCTGTCAGCCGGGTGCGCGACAGCGGCGGCGCAGCCGATAGACTCGGCGCTTTGCATTTGGAATCCTGGGTGTGAGCGTTTCCCGTCCCGCAGGCCTGTGGCTGATCAGCCTGGCCGCCTTCAGCAGCATGGCCTCGATGCGTGTGTGCGACCCCATGCTGGTCGGCCTGTCGCAGGAGTTCGGCGTGAGCGTGGGCGAGGCCTCGCAGGCGATCTCGGCCTTCGCGCTGGCTTACGGCACGCTGCAGCTGTTTTATGGCCCGCTGGGCGACCGCCTGGGCAAGCTGCGCGTCATCAATGCCGCGGTGTTCGCGTGCGCGCTGTTCAGCGCGCTCACCAGCATCGCCAGCGATTTCCACTGGCTGGTGCTCGCACGCGCGCTGATGGGCGCGAGCGCGGCCGGCATCATCCCGTTGTCCATGGCCTGGCTGGGCGACCAGGTCGGCTACGAGCAGCGCCAGGAGACGCTGGCCAAGCTCATGAGCGCCACCGTCACCGGCATGATGGCCGGCCAGTGGTTCGGGGGCTGGGCCGCCGAGGCGCTGGGCTGGCGCCACGCCTTCGTGGTGCTGGCGCTCATGTTTGCCAGCGCCGCGGCGCTGCTGTTCGTGCGCATGGGGCCGCAGCGGCGCGTGCCGATCCGGCGCGAGGGCTCGTATGCGCAGCAGGCGCTGGGCAGCCTGCGCCTGCTGCGCGTGGCGCGCGTGCGCTGGGTGCTGGGGGTGACCGCGATCGAGGGTGCGCTCGCGTTTGGCACGCTGGCCTTTGTGCCCAGCTTGCTGGTGCAGCAGCTGCACCTGAGCGCGGCCTGGGCCGGCGGGCTGATGGCGCTGTATGGCGTGGGCGGTTTGCTCTACAGCCAGTTCGCGCGGCACTGGCTCGCGCGTTTTGGCGAGCGCGGTCTCGCGCGCCTGGGCAGCCGCCTGGTGGCCGCGGGCCTGCTGCTGCTGGCCTGGGCGCCGTGGGCGCTGCTGGCGGCGCTGGGCTGCCTGGCGGCCGGCCTGGGTTTTTACATGCTGCACAACACGCTGCAGACCCAGGCCACGCAAATGGCGCCCGAGGCGCGCGGCAGCGCGGTCACGCTGTTCGCCTGCCTGTTGTTTTTCGGCCAGTCCTGCGGCGTTTTGCTGGTGGCCTTCGCGGTCGATGGCGGCGGCCTGCGCTGGACCTACACGCTCGCCGCGCTGGGCATGGTGCTGCTCGGGCTCGAGATCACGCGCAAAGTCCAGCTCAGGGCCTGAGGGCCCGCTGCCCGCTGGCTCAGTGGCCGTCGAATTCGATCAGGGTGAACAGCGGCAGGCCCGAGTCCTGCAGGCGCCGTGAGCCGCCGAGTTCGGGCAGGTCGACGATGGCGGCGCCCTCGGTCACGCGCGCGCCGAGTTTTTCCAGCAGCCGGCGCCCGGCCATCATGGTGCCGCCGGTGGCGATCAGGTCGTCGATCAGCAGCACGCGCTGACCGGCCTGGACCGCGTCGGTGTGCAGCTCGACGGTGGCGCTGCCGTATTCGAGCTCGTAGGTTTCCTCTACCGTGGTGAAGGGCAGCTTGCCCTTCTTGCGGATGGGCACGAAGCCGACGCCCAGCTCGTAGGCCACCACCGCGCCCAGGATGAAGCCGCGCGCGTCCAACCCGGCCACCACATCGGGGCGCAGTGCCGGCGCCATGTAGCGGTGCACGAAAGCGTCGATCAGCACGCGAAACACATGCGGGTTTTGCAGCAGCGGTGTGATGTCGCGAAACTGCACGCCCGGCGCCGGCCAGTCGGGCACAGTGCGGATGTGGCTCTTGAGGAAGTCGTGGACGTTCAGCGCGGTCATGGCCTTAACCCTGGATCAGTTTGTCTTCGAACAGCGCGAGCGTGCGCGGCGTGCCCGACACCACCAGCGTGTCGCCGGGCTGCAGCTCGAGCGCGTCGCTGAGCACCTCGGGCTTGCCGTTGGCGCGGCGCAGGCCCACCAGGCGCACGCCCAGGGCCGGCCAGTGCAGCTCGGCCAGCGTCTTTCCATGCCAGGGCGAGAGCAGCGGCAGGCTCAGCGTGGACAGGCGTTCGGTGTCGACCTCGTCGACCGAGTCGTCGTCGGCGCCGTGGAAATAGCCCTTGAGCAGGTTGTAGCGCGCGTCGCGCTGGTCTTGCACGGCGCGGATCACGCGGCGCATCGGCACGCCCACCAGGGCCAACGCATGGCTCGCCAGCATGAGTGAGCCTTCGAGCGCCTCGGGCACGATTTCGGCGGCGCCGGCCTGCTGGAGCTTGTCGAGGTCCAGGTCGTCCTTGGTGCGCACGATCACGGGCACCTGCGGCGCGTGGCTCTGGGCGTGGCCCAGCACTTTGAGCGCGGCGGGCACATCGAGGTAGGTGATCACCACCGCGCTGGCGCGCGCCAGGCCCGCGGCCATCAGCGACTGCAGGCGCCCGGCGTCGCCAAACACCACCGAGTCGCCGGCGGCGGCCGCCTGGCGCACGCGGTCGGGGTCGAGGTCCAGCGCCATGTAGGGGATGTCCTCCTTTTCGAGCATGCGCGCCAGGTTCTGGCCGCAGCGCCCGTAGCCGCAGATGATCACGTGCTTGCTGGTGTTGATCGACTTGCGCGCGATGCTGGTCATCTGCAGCGACTGCTGCAGCCATTCGCTGCTCACCAGCTTCATCACCAGGGTGTTGCTGTGCATGATGATGAAGGGCGTGGCCAGCATCGACAGCACCATGCTGGCCAGCACCGGGTTGAACAGCTGCGGCGGGATCAGGCTGTTTTGCGAGGCCAGGGTCAGCAGCACAAAACCGAATTCACCGGCCTGCGCCAGGTACAGGCCGGTGCGCAGGGCGACGCCGTTGCTGGCGCCATAGGCCTTGGCCAGGCTGGCCACCAGCACGAGTTTGAACAGCACCGGCAGCGTGAGCAGCATCAGCACCAGCGGCCAGCCTTCGAACACGATGCGCCAGTCCAGCAGCATGCCGATGGTGATGAAAAACAGGCCCAGCAGCACATCGTGGAAAGGCCGGATGTCCAGCTCCACCTGGTGCTTGTATTCGGTTTCCGAAATCAGCATGCCGGCGATGAAGGCGCCCAGCGCCAGGCTCAGGCCGGCCAGCTCGGTCAGCCAGGCCAGGCCCAGCGTGACCAAAAGCAGGTTGAGCACAAACAGCTCCTCGCTTTTGCGCCGGGCCACCAGTGTGAGCCACCAGCGCATCAGGCGCTGGCCGCCGCTGAGCAAGAGCGCGATCAGCGCGGCGGCCTTGAGGCTGGCCAGCAGCAGCGCGCCCATCAGGGCCTCCGGCTCCGAGCCCAGGGCCGGGATCAGCACCAGCAGCGGCACCACCGCCAGGTCCTGGAACAGCAGCACGCCCACGACCCGCTTGCCGTGCTCGGACTCGAGCTCCAGGCGGTCGGCCATGAGCTTGATCACGATGGCGGTGCTGCTCATGGCCATGGCGCCCGACAGCGCGAGCGCGGTCTGCCATTGCATCTGCCACAGGCTGGGCGCCAGCGTCGCCAGCAGCAGCGAGGCCAGCGTCACGAGCACCAGCGTCAGCAGCACCTGCATCAGGCCCAGCCCGAACACATGGCGGCGCATGGCGCGCAGCTTGGACAGGTTGAATTCGAGCCCGATCACGAACATCAGGAACACCACGCCGAATTCGGCCAGGTGCTGGATGCCCGCCGAGTTGTGCGCGAGGGCCAGCGCGTTGGGACCGATCAGCACGCCCACGGCCAGGTAGCCGAGCATGGGCGGCAGGCGCAGCATGCGGCAGGCCACCACGCCGAGCACGGCGGCCAGCAGGTACAGCAGCGTCAATTCAAGCGAACTCATGGCCTGATCCTACCAATGGAATGCGCGCCCGCTCCGGCGCGCTGCGGCTGCGCCGCGCCGGGGGTGGCCGATAAAATGGCCGCATGACGCTTTCCGCCCCCCATTTGCTGCAACTGGCCCGCGACACGCTCGACATCGAGGCCGCGGCCCTGCAAGGCCTCAAGGCCCGTCTGGACGAGCGCTTTGTGCGCGCCGTGGCCCTGATGCTCGAGGCGCGCGGGCGCGTGGTCGTGACCGGCATGGGCAAGAGCGGTCACATCGGCCGCAAGATCGCCGCCACGTTGGCGTCCACCGGCACGCCCGCCATGTTCGTGCACCCGGCCGAGGCCAGCCACGGTGACCTGGGCATGATCAAGGCGGTCGATGTGGTGCTGGCGATTTCCAACAGCGGGGAAAGCGACGAGCTGGTCGCCATCCTGCCGGTGCTCAAGCGCCAGGGCGTGCCGCTGGTGGCCATGACCGGCGGCCTGGCGTCCTCGCTGGCGCGCCACGCCGACATCGTGCTCGACAGCTCGGTCGACAAGGAGGCCTGCCCGCTCAACCTCGCGCCGACCGCGAGCACCACCGCGCAGCTGGCGCTGGGCGATGCGCTGGCCATGGCCTTGCTGGACGCGCGCGGCTTCAAGCCCGAGGACTTCGCGCGCTCGCACCCCGGCGGCGCGCTCGGTCGGCGTTTGCTCACCCATGTGGCCGACGTCATGCGCACGGGCGAGCAGGTGCCGCGTGTCGCGCCGCAGGCCAGCTTTTCCGAACTGATGCGCGAGATGAGCAAAAAAGGCCTGGGCGCCTCGGCCATCGTCGACGCGGCGGGCCGGCCCGTGGGCATCTTCACCGACGGCGATTTGCGCCGCCTGATCGAGCAGGGCCAGGATGTGCGCACGCGCAGCGCGGGCGAGCTCATGCACGCCACGCCGCGCACCATTGGCCAGGGCGCGCTCGCGGTCGAGGCGGCCGAGATGATGGAGCAGCACCGCATCACCAGCATCCTGGTGATCGACGAGGCGGGCCGGCTGTGCGGCGCGCTCAACAGCAACGACCTGATGCGCGCCAAGGTGATCTGATGCAGGCCCTCGTTCCCGTGCTGAATTACCCGCCCGAACTGCTGCTCAAGGCCCAAGGCATTCGGGCCGTGATCTTTGATGTCGATGGTGTGCTCACCGATGGCGGCCTGTATTTCGACGGCAACGGCGAGGCGCTCAAGCGTTTTTCGGTGCTCGACGGCCAGGGCCTCAAACTCTTGCAGGCCGCGGGCATCACGCCCATGGTGATCACCGGGCGCGACTCGGCGCCGCTGCGCCTGCGCATGCAGGCGCTGGGCATCGCGCACGCGCGCTTCGGCACCGAGGACAAGCGGCCCGCGGCCGAGGCCTTCATGGCCGAACTCGGCCTCGACTGGTCGCAGGTCGCCGCCATGGGCGACGACTGGCCCGATCTGCCGCTGATGCAGCGCGCCGCCTTCGCCTGTGCCCCCGCCAACGCCCACGCGCAAAACAAAGCCATCGCCCACCATGTCACCGCCGAGCGCGGTGGCGAGGGCGCGGCGCGCGCGCTGTGCGACCTGTTGCTGGTGGCCGGCGGTCACTATGCGCGCCTGCTGGGCGAGGTCGGCACCCATGCGCACAAAGGACCTTCGGCATGAAGCCCTGGCTGGCGTTGCGCCGGGCGCTGGACCGCGCCACGCTCTATCTGCCGCTGGGTGTGATGGCGCTGGGGGCCATGGGCAGCTGGTGGCTGGTGCGCAGCATGCCCGAGCTGTGGCGCGCACCGCTGGCGCAAACCGCGCGCAGCGCGCCCGACTACCACTTCGCCCGTTTCACCACTGAAACGTTTGACGCCCAGGGCCAGCGCACACACCGGCTCAGCGGCGACGAGGCCCGCCATTACCCCGACAGCGACGAGCTGCACATCGACCGCGTCCGCCTGGCTTCGCGCAACGCCGCGGGCCAGGAGCTGCTGGCCGAGGCGCAACGCGGCATCGCCACGGCCGACGGCGAACGCGTGACGCTGATCGGGCAGGTGGTGCTGCTGCGCCCCGCCTTGGGCCAGGCGCCGCGCCTGGAGCTGCGCGGCGACCGCGTGGTGGCCCTGCAAAAAGAGCAGCGGCTGCTGTCGGACTCGCCGGTGCAGCTGCTGCGCGGCACGGACCGCTTTCAGGCCAACGCCATGGATGTGAACCTGCAGAGCGGACAGCACCGGCTCAGCGGCCGCGTGCGCGGCGAACTGCAGCCGCGGCCCGCGCGGTGACGCCGATGGCGCCGCCGCTGGTCGTGGTCACGGGCGCATCCAGCGGCATCGGCTGGGCGCTGGCGGCGCATGCCCTGCAGCGCGGCTGGCGGGTGGCCCTGATCGCGCGGCGCGAGGCCGAGTTGCGTGCACGCTTGCAGGCCCAGCCCGCCTGGAGCGGTCGCTGGCGTGTCTGGCTGGCCGATGTCGACGAGGCCGCAGCGCTGCAGGCCGTGGCGCGCGAGTGTCTGGCGCAGTGGGGCGTGCCCGATGTGGTGATCGCCAACGCTGGCATCAGCCTGGGCGTGGACAGCGCCGAGGCGGCCGACCTGCCGGTGTTCGCGCAGGTGCTGCGCACCAATGTGCTCGGGGTGTTGCACACCTTCCACCCGTTTTTGGCACCGATGCGCGAACGCCGCGCGGGCCGTCTGGTGGCGATCGCCAGCGTCGCCGGCATCCGCGGCCTGCCGGGCCATGGCGCGTACTGTGCAAGCAAGGCGGGCGTGATCGCCTACGCCGAGAGCCTGCGCGGCGAGCTGCGCGGCAGCGGCGTCGGCGTGAGCACCCTGGTGCCGGGCTATGTGGCCACGCCGCTCACGGCACGCAACCGCTACCCCATGCCTTTTCTGATGCAGCCCGAAGCCTTTGCCGAGCGCGCCTGGCGCGCGATCGACGCGGGGGTGAGTTACCGCGTCATCCCCTGGCCCATGGGCGTGGTGGCCAAGCTCATGCGCCTGTTGCCCAATGCGCTGTTCGACCGCCTGCTGAAAGGCCGTCCGCGCAAACACCGCCACACCGAAGGCTGAAGCGCCTGCAGAAAACAACAAAGGCCCCGCAGGGCCTTTGTGTGGAGATCCGCAGGGATCAGTAGCCGCCGCCGTAGCCGCCGCCACCGCCGCCTTCACGGCGACCGCCGCCGCGCGGGCCGGTGCCGTAGGGGCTGCGGAAACCACCGCCGCCGCCTTCGCCGCCGCCATAGCCGCCACCGCCTTCACGGCGGCCACCGCCATAGCCGCCACCGCCGCCTTCACGGCGCGGGCCGCCGAAGCCGCCGCCACCGGTGCGGGGGGGACGGGCTTCCATGGGACGTGCTTCGTTGACCACGAGGTTGCGGCCACCCAGGGCTTGGCCGTTCATGCCTTCGATGGCCGCTTGCGCTTCGGCATCGCTGCCCATCTCGACAAAGCCAAAACCTTTGGAGCGGCCGGTGTCGCGCTCCATCATGACCTTGGCGCTGGTGACTGCGCCGTAGGCGCCGAAGGCCTGCTCCAGATCGCCATCGCGCACGGTGTACGGCAGGTTGCCGACATAAAGTTTGTTGCCCATGAAAGGGACTCCTCAAAACGAAAAAACAAGCGATGGAGTCCCGAAAGCGCCTTCAACAAACCTGAGAACACCCGGAAGGGAAGCGAAACTGACCTGATCACCGCAAAAACACGCCGTGACGGGCACGGCGTGAACCATTATGCGCGATAAATGCGAAATGCCAAGCGCGGACAATCCCTGCGCGCCGCACGGGCCATGGCTTTGGGTGAAGCAGCCCACGGCCGCCGGGCTCACCAGCTGACTTCGCGGTCGGGCGTCGCGCTGATCTTGTGCACCGACAGGTCGGCGCCTTCGTATTCCTCTTCGGCACTGAGCTTCAGGCCCATGGTGGCCTTGAGCGCGCCATAGACCACCGTGCCGCCCAGCAGCGCCCAGGCCACGCCCAGGCCGGTGCCGATCAACTGGGCCTGCAGGCTCACGCCGCCCAGACCCCCGAGCGCCGTCGAGCCGAAGAGGCCCGCCGCGATGCCGCCCCAGGTGCCGCACAGGCCGTGCAGCGGCCAGACGCCCAGCACGTCGTCGATCTTCCACTTGTTTTGTGTGAGGGTGAACATGAGCACGAACAGCGCGCCCGCGACCGCGCCGACGGCGAGGGCGCCCAAGGGGTGCATCAGGTCCGAGCCCGCGCACACGGCGACCAGGCCCGCCAGCGGTCCGTTGTGCACAAAGCCCGGGTCGTTTTTGCCGAGCACGAGCGCGGCCAGCGTGCCGCCGACCATGGCCATCAGCGAGTTGACGGCGACCAGGCCCGAAATCTTGTCCAGCGTTTGCGCGCTCATCACGTTGAAGCCGAACCAGCCCACGATCAGGATCCAGGCGCCCAGCGCCAGGAAAGGGATGTTGGAGGGCGGGTGGGCCGACATGGCGCCGTCCTTGCGGTAGCGGTTGTAGCGCGCGCCCAAAAGCAGCACCGCGGGCAGCGCGATCCAGCCGCCCACCGCGTGCACCACCACTGAGCCGGCGAAGTCGTGGAACTCTTCACCGGTGGCGGCCTTGATCCAGGCCTGGATGCCGAAGTGCTGGTTCCAGGCGATGCCCTCGAAGAAGGGGTAGACAAAGCCCACGATCACGGCGGTGGCGATCAGCTGGGGCCAGAATTTGGCGCGCTCGGCGATGCCGCCCGAGATGATGGCGGGGATGGCGGCGGCAAAGGTCAGCAAAAAGAAGAACTTGACGAGGTCGTAGCCGTTCTTGGCCGCCAGGGTTTCGGCGCTGACGAAAAAGCCGGTGCCATAGGCCACGCTGTAGCCGACCACGAAGTAAACCAGCGTGGACACGGAAAAGTCCACCAGGATCTTGACCAGGGCGTTGACCTGGTTCTTCTTGCGCACGGTGCCCAGCTCGAGGAAGGCAAAACCGGCGTGCATGGCCAGCACCATGATGGCGCCCAACAAAATGAAGAGCGCATTGGCGCCCTGATTCGGTGCATCCATGAGGAATCTCAGAAGTGTTGTGAATGGATTTGGTGCATGGGCGGGGTTGGCCCCCGCGCCGCACCAAATCAAAGCAAATATCAGGCCCATCATGGGCAAGCAGGGCACCGCTTGCCCGCTCGCGGTGCGCGGGGCGCTTCGCGCTGGTGCGGGGCGTCGGCGTCAGGCGGGCCGTTAAGATGGCGCTCCGACAGTTGTTCTGATTTATGGAAGCTTTTTTGATCTCGACGGGCATCGTCGCCCTCGCCGAAATGGGCGACAAGACGCAGCTGCTGTCGCTGGTGCTGGCCGCGCGCTTTCGCAAGCCCTGGCCCATCGTGCTGGGCATCTTCGTGGCCACGCTGCTCAACCATGCGCTGGCCGGCGCCGTGGGCAGCTGGGTCACCACCTGGCTGGGTCCGACCGCGCTGCGCTGGGTGCTGGGCCTGTCCTTCATCGCCATGGCGGTCTGGATGCTGATTCCCGACAAGCTCGACGACGAGGCGGACGAGGACGCCCCGCGCAGGGGCGTGTTCATGACCACGCTGGTCGCCTTTTTCCTGGCCGAGATGGGCGACAAGACGCAGATCGCCACCGTCATGCTGGCCGCACAGTACCAGGCCTGGGCGCTGGTGGTGGCGGGCACCACGCTGGGCATGATGCTGGCCAATGCGCCGGTGGTCTGGCTTGGCGACGCGATCACGCGCCGCGTGCCGATCCGGCTGGTGCACCTGGTGTCGGCCGCGGTGTTCGCGGTGCTGGGCGTGCTGGCCCTGGCGCACCCGGGCTGATCAGGGCCGGGGCTGGCGCTGGTAGATCACGTGATAGACCAGGCCCACCAGGCCCGCGCCACCCACAAGGTTGCCCAGGACCACGGGCAGCAGGTTGCCCGCGATGCCGCCCCAGCTCAGCAGGGCGCCCTCGGCGGCCACGCCCGATTGCTGCAGCCACAGCGCCTGTGGCATCAGGTAGAGGTTGGCGACGCTGTGCTCGAAGCCGGCGGCGACAAAGCCCACCACCGGAAAGACCACGGCCACCGCCTTGTCGACCACGCTGCGCCCGGCCAGCGCCATCCACACGGCCATGCACACCAGCACATTGCACAGCACGCCGCGCGCGAACGCCGTCCAGAACGGCAGCTCTTGCTTGGCCAGCGCGAGCTGCACCACCTGGTGCCCGACCGCACCGCCGTTGAGCTGGTGTTGCCCGCTGGCCAGCACCAGCCAGGCCATGGCGGCGGCGCCCAGGGCGTTGGTCAGGCCCACCACGGCCCAGTTGCGCAGCAGCAGGCCGGTGCCGATGCGACCGTCGGCCCAGGCCATGACCAGCAGGTTGTTGCCGGTGAACAGTTCGGCGCCGGCCACCACCACCATCAACAGGCCCAGCGAAAACACCAGGCCACCGCCGAACACGCTGGCGGCAAAGCCCAGGCTGGCATCGGATCGCCAGAGCACGAACAGCAGGGTTCCCAGGCCGATGAAGGCCCCGGCCAGCATGCCCAGCATGGCCAGGGGCAGCAAGGCCATGCGGGCCTTGGCCTCGCCCACGGTTTCAACGCGGCGGGCGATGTCGGCGGGGCTGTAAGCATCGAAACCAAAGACTTCGGGCATGAACGACTCCCTTTGGGTGGACTGGGGTGGGTTTATTTATACTAGGCCCCTGCGCCGATTTGCTCCAGCTTGCGGGCGCGGGGGTTGGATGAACCCCAAGAAATGCAGCTAAAGAGGTCGAGTCCACCCGGTTCCGCTTCTTTGGCGTCACCGGGTTTTTTGTGTCTGCCATGAGTTTTGTCGCCACCCCCCAGTCGATGACGTTTGACGCACCGCTGCCGCTGCAAAGCGGCGCGCAGATCCGCGGCTACCAGCTCGCCTACGAGACCTATGGCACGCTCAACGCCGACAAATCCAATGCGGTGTTGATCTGCCACGCGCTCAACGCCTCGCACCATGTGGCCGGCGTTTACGCCGACCAGCCCAGCCATCTGGGCTGGTGGGACAACATGATCGGCCCGGGCAAGTCGGTGGACACCGACAAGTTTTTCGTCATCGGTGTGAACAACCTGGGTTCGTGTTTCGGCTCGACCGGCCCCATGCACGTGAACCCCGACACCGGCACGGTGTACGGCGCCGACTTCCCCGTGGTCACGGTGGAGGACTGGGTCAACGCGCAGGCGCGCCTGCTGGACGCGCTGGGCATCACGCAACTGGCGGCCGTCATGGGCGGCAGCCTGGGCGGCATGCAGGCGCTGTCGTGGACGCTGCAGCACCCCGAGCGCGTGCGCCACGCCGTGGTGGTGGCCAGTGCGCCCAATCTGAACGCCGAGAACATCGCTTTCAACGAGGTGGCGCGCCGCGCCATCGTGACCGACCCCGATTTCCATGCGGGCCACTTCTACCAGCACGGGGTGGTGCCCAAGCGCGGCCTGCGCATCGCGCGCATGATTGGCCACATCACTTACCTGAGCGACGATGTGATGAACGAGAAGTTCGGTCGCGAGCTGCGCAGCGCCGTCAACAGCCCGACGGGCTACAAATACTCGACGCAGGATGTCGAGTTCCAGATCGAGAGTTACCTGCGCTACCAGGGCGACAAGTTCAGCGAGTACTTCGACGCCAACACCTATCTGCTGATCACGCGCGCGCTCGACTATTTCGACCCGGCGCGTGCGCACGGCGGCGACCTGCCCAAGGCGCTGTCGCTGGCGCGCTGCAAGTTTTTGCTCGTGAGCTTTTCCACCGACTGGCGCTTTTCGCCCGAGCGCAGCCGCGAGATCGTGCAGGGCCTGATCGCCAACGGCCGCGATGTGAGTTATGCCGAGATCGACGCGCCGCACGGGCACGACGCCTTTTTGCTCGACGACCCGCGCTACCTGAACGTGGTGCGCGCCTATTTCGAGCAGACCGTGGCGGGGGGTGTGGCATGAGCGACAGCCAGATCCAGCAAGCGATGGCCCGACTCGTGCCCGAAGGCGCACGCGTGCTCGACCTGGGCTGCGGCGACGGCGCCCTGCTGGCCCACCTGCAGCGCGAGCGCGGCTGCACCGGATACGGCGTCGAACTCGACGATGCCAATGTGTTGGCCTGCGCCCAGCGCGGCGTCAACGTGCTGCAGCTCAACCTCGACCAGGGCTTGAAGGTCTTTGCCGACCAGAGTTTTGACGTGGTGCTGCAGATCGACACGCTGCAGCATTTGCGCAACGCCGAGGTCATGCTGCGCGAGACCGCGCGCGTGGGCCGCATCGGCATCGTGGCCTTTCCCAATTTCGCGCACTGGCCCAACCGCCTGAGCGTGATGCAGGGCCGCATGCCTGTGACCAAGCGCCTGCCCTACCAGTGGTACGACACGCCCAACATCCGCGTGGGCACTTTCGCCGACTTCGCCGAACTCGCGCGCAAGAACCATCTGGAGATCCTGGACGCTTTCGGTCTGCAGGATGGCGAGGTGCTGCGCTGGCTGCCCAACCTGCGCGCGGGCACGGCGGTGTTCAAGCTGCAGCGGCGCTGACGCCAAAACCGCAGCCCCACAAAAATGCCCCGTTGAAGGGGCATTTTTGTGGGCCGCCAGCGCACAGGCGGCTGGCGCTGCGCGCCGGTCAGAACCTGTAGCCGATGCCGAGGTTCAGGCCTTTGATCTTCAGGCCGTCTTCCTTGAAGAACTGGTTGTAGCCCAGCGTCAGGTAGGTGTTCTTGTCGAACGCGTAGTTGCCGCCCAGGCCCCAGGCGGTGGAACCTTCGGTGCTGCTGCCGGACATGTACACAGAGTCGGCCGGGGCGTTCACTTTGAACTTGGTCTTCACATAACCGAGGCGGGCAAACAGCTCGAAGGCGTCGGTGACCTGGTAGCGGGGTTTCAGGTAGACGCCGTACATGGACTGGATCTTGAAATCCACCTGGTAAAGCGTGCCGATTTCGTTGACCGTGTCCTTTTTCAGACCCAGGCCCAGCAGGCCTTCGACGGCCAGATTGGGGTGGAGGCCGTAACCGATGATGCCCGTGAAAACATGGGGTTTCGGGGCGCTGCTCAGGTCGGGGTCCCCGGTCATTTTGGTCGGGACATAACTGCCTTCGACATAAACCTGCGCTTGCGCGCCCAGGGCCAAGAAAGCGGCGGCGATGGCTGCCAGACGGACGGTGTGATGCATGTGGGCTCCCTGTGAAAAACGAGGAGCTTAGTGCCAACCGTCCTTAAAAATACCGCTTTTTTTGTAATTTATGAAGTTTTTACAGCGCGAAAGAATTAGGCGGTTGCGGGCGGCAGATTGCCGCGCACGGGGCTGGTCATCTTGCCTTTGAAATCGGTCCAGCATTCGCGCGTGAAGTCGTAGAGCTTGCAGGCGCGCGCGGTGTCGAAATACCACTTCCAGGAGAAGGGCTGGACGATGATGCGGCCGGGCAGCATTTCTTCGAGCTTGGCCTGGGCCTGCTTGAGGCGATACAGCGGAATGCTCATGTCCACATGGTGGGCGGTGTGCTCCATGATGTGGTGCATCAGCGCGCCGATCTTGAACGGGAAGGTCAGGTGCACGGTGGTCGAGACAAAAGGCGCGGCCTGGGTCCAGGCGGCCTTGTTGTCGTGCCAGGACACGCGCACATGGGTGTGGTGCACATAGACCACGAAGCCGATCATGCTGTTCCAGAAGAAGAAGGGCACCACAAAGCCCAGCAGCAGGCTCAGGCCGATGGATTGCTCGGTGGCGACGGCGGCGGCGGCCAGCGCCGCGATCCAGAGCAGGCCGAACACGGTGACCAGCAGGCTGTCCTTGAAGAAAATCGGCCGGCGCGTGGGCATGTGGGCCTTGTTCGGGAAGAACTCGCGCTTCCACCAGATCTCGATCATGTAATACAGGCCCGGCGCCCAGCCGCTGCGGTAAATGCGCTCAAGCAGGCGCTGCACCGGCGACAGGGCGGCAAACTCCTCGGCGGTCTTGGGCGTCCAGACGAAGTCCACGCCCTTGAGGTTGGTGTAGCCATGGTGCACCACGTTGTGGCCGGTGTCCCACAGGCTGTAGGGCGTGAGCGAGGGCAAAAACGCGATGCGGCCCAGCGCTTTGTTGAGCTCGCGGTGCGGCGTCAGGCTCTGGTGGCAGGCGTCGTGGCCGATGATGAACAGGCGCCCGATGACAAAGCCGGCGGCCAGACCGCACAGCAATTTGGCCCACACGGCGTCCAGGGCCAGGGTGCCGATGATGAGGGCAAAAAACAAAGCGTAGTCGATGGCCAGCAGCACAAAGGCGCGCAGCGTGGTGCGGTGGGACAAGGGGATCAGCCATTCGCGGATCACTTTGCGGTGGGGCAAGGCCTGGTCCAGGGCGATGGGTTGCTGGGTATCGGAAGCAGAAGACACGGTCATGGGTGCACAGAAAAACGCGCGTGAAAAAACGCGCAACCCTCCGATTTTAAAGTGTGGGCCACCAACACGGGCTGACAACGATCAATCCCTCGTCACGGCGGGGCGGCGGCGGTGTTTGCTTATAAAAGCTGGATGCTCTTCGCGCCTGGCGGCGGGCCGGTAACTGCTTTCGTGTGAGAATTGAAACCAAGTTACAAGGAGACCGCCGCATGCCCCGTCGTGCCACCAAGATCGTTGCCACCCTCGGCCCCGCCTCCAGCACGCCGGACATGCTTGAAGCCATGATCCGCGCCGGCGTCAATGTGGTGCGCCTGAATTTCAGCCACGGCAAGGCGCAGGACCACATCGACCGTGCCAACCTGGTGCGCGAGGCCGCGCAGCGCGCGGGCCGCGAAGTGGCCATCATGGCCGACCTGCAGGGCCCCAAGATCCGGGTGGGCAAATTCGCCGACGGCAAGGTCATGCTCGAGCCGGGCGCGAAATTCGTGCTCGACGCGTCGCGCACCGAACCGGGTGACCTCGGCGGCGTGGGCCTCGATTACAAGGAATTGCCGCGCGATGTGAAGGCCGGCGATGTGCTGTTGCTCAACGACGGCCTGATCGTGCTCACCGTGGACGCCGTCAAAGGCGAGCAGGTGCACACCACCGTCAAGCTCGGTGGTGAGCTCTCGAACAACAAGGGCATCAACAAGCAGGGTGGCGGCCTCACGGCGCCGGCCCTCACGGCCAAGGACATGGAGGACATCAAGACCGCCATGGGCCTGCAGGCCGACTATGTGGCGGTGAGCTTTCCCAAGAACGCCACCGACATGGAGATGGCGCGCCAGCTGTGCAATGTGGCCGGTGCCGAATGGGGCCATCGGCCCGGCCTGATCGCCAAGATCGAGCGCGCCGAGGCGATCCCGCGCCTCGAAGAAATCCTGGCCGCCAGCGACGGCATCATGGTGGCGCGCGGCGACCTCGCGGTCGAGGTCGGCAACGCCGCCGTGCCCGCGCTGCAAAAGCGCATGATCAAGCTGGCCAAGGCGCACGACAAAGTCGTCATTACCGCCACCCAGATGATGGAGAGCATGATCACCAACCCGGTGCCCACCCGCGCCGAGGTGAGCGATGTGGCCAACGCCGTCCTCGATGGCACCGACGCCGTGATGCTGAGTGCCGAGACCGCTGCGGGCAAGTTCCCGCTCGAGACCGTCGAGGAAATGGCCAAGATTTGCGCCGCCGCCGAAAGCGCCGAACATGTCGAGCTCGATGCCGACTTCATGGGCCAGACCTTTGAGCGCATCGACCAGACCATCGCCATGGGCGCGCTCTTCACCGCCCACCACATGGGCGCCAAGGCCATCGTGGCGCTGACCGAATCGGGCTCGACCGCGCTGTGGATGAGCCGCCACCGTGTGCACATCCCGATCTACGCGCTCACCACCAAGGTGAGCTCGCAGCGCAAGATGGCGCTGTACCGCAATGTGCGCCCGCTGCTGATGGACACCAGCGCCGACCGCGACACCGCGCTGGCGCAGGCCGAAGGGCACCTCAAAAAGCGCAACATCGTGAGCACCGGCGATGTCTACGCCATCACCTGCGGCGAGCCCATGGGCGCGCCCGGTGGCACCAACATGCTCAAGATCTGCCGCGTGGGTTGAGCCCCACAGCCGCTTCGGCCCGCGCAGGGCCGGCCTTTAAAATCTCCCCATTGACGGGCCGGCGCGCGCCGGCCCCGGGATTTCAACTTTCTGGGAACACACCATGGCTCTCGTCTCCATGCGCGAACTGCTGGACCATGCCGCCGAAAACGGCTATGGCATTCCGGCCTTCAACGTCAACAACCTCGAGCAGGTGCAGGCCGTCATGCAGGCCGCCGACGAAGTGGGTGCGCCCGTGATCCTGCAGGCCAGTGCCGGTGCGCGCAAATACGCGGGCGAACCTTTCATCAAGCACCTGATCCAGGCGGCCGCCGAGCAGTGGCCGCACATCCCGCTGGTCATGCACCAGGACCACGGCACCAGCCCCCAGGTCTGCCAGGGCGCGCTCGACCTGGGTTTTGGCTCGGTCATGATGGACGGCTCGCTGATGGAAGACGGCAAGACGCCGTCCAGCTTTGACTACAACGTCAACGTCACGAAAACCGTGGTCCAGATGGCGCACAAGGTCGGCGCCACGGTCGAGGGCGAGCTCGGCTGCCTGGGCAACCTCGAGACCGGCGACGCCGGCGAGGAAGACGGCATTGGCGCTGTCGGCAAGCTCGACCACAGCCAGATGCTGACCGACCCCGAAGAGGCCGCCGTCTTCGTCAAGGCCACCCAGCTCGACGCGCTGGCGATCGCCATCGGCACCAGCCACGGCGCCTACAAGTTCAGCCGCAAGCCCACGGGCGATATCCTGGCCATCAGCCGCGTCAAGGAAATCCACGCCCGCATCCCCAACACCCACCTCGTGATGCACGGCAGCTCCAGCGTGCCGCAGGCGCTGCTCGACCTCATCAACCAGTACGGTGGCCAGATGAAGCAGACCTATGGCGTGCCGATCGAAGAGATCCAGGAAGCCATCAAGCACGGCGTGCGCAAGATCAACATCGACACCGACATCCGCCTGGCCATGACCGGCGCGGCGCGCAAGTTCATGGCGGAGAACCCCGACAAGTTCGACGCGCGCGAGTGGCTCAAGCCCGCACGCGCCGCCGCCCAGGCCCTGTGTCAGCAGCGCTACCTGGAGTTCGGCTGCGAAGGCCAGGGCGCCAAGATCAAGGGCCGCTCCCTGTCCGTCATGGCCCAGCGCTATGCCCAGGGCGAACTGGCGCAGGTGGTGAACTGAGCATGGCCACCGCCTTGCACACCTCGGCCCTGACGTCTCTGCCGCTGCTCGCGCGCGGCAAGGTGCGCGACAACTACGCGGTCGGCACCGATCGCATCCTCATGGTCGCCTCGGACCGCATCAGCGCGTTTGACGTCATCATGGGCGAGCCCATCCCGGGCAAAGGCGAGCTGCTCACCCAAATGGCGCTGTTCTGGTTCGAGCGGCTCGGCCCCCAGGGCCTGAACATCTGTCCCATCCACCTCACGGGCGAAGCGCCCGAGAGCGTGGTCACGCCCGAAGAAGTGCCGCAAGTCCAGGGCCGCGCCATGCTGGTCAAGCGTCTGAAGCCCATCCCGGTCGAGGCCGTGGTGCGCGGCTACCTCGCGGGCAGCGGCTGGCAGGAATACCAGGCCACGCGCTCGGTCTGCGGCGTCAAGCTGCCCGACGGGCTCAAGAACGCGAGCCGTTTGCCCGAGCCCATCTACACCCCGGCGGCCAAGGCGGCGGTGGGCGAGCACGACGAAAACATCACCTTCGAGCGCACGGTCGAGATGATCGGTGCCGACCTGGCCACGCGCATCCGCGAGCTCTCGATTCGCCTGTACGTGGCCGCCAGTGAGATCGCCGCCAAGAAAGGCATCATCATCGCCGACACCAAGTTCGAATTCGGACTCGACGCCGACGGCACCCTGGTGCTGATGGACGAGGTGCTCACGCCCGACTCTTCGCGCTACTGGCCGGCCGACCAATACGCCGAAGGCCGCAACCCGCCGAGCTTCGACAAGCAGTACCTGCGCGACTGGCTCGAGACCGCCCAGGTCGGCGGCAAACGCTGGGACAAGACCCCGCCCGCGCCTCGCCTGCCGGCGGAAGTGATTGAAAAAACCGCGGCCAAATACCGCGAAGCGCTGCAGCGCCTGCTGGGCTGAGCCGCCAGCCACTGGGCATGAAAAAAGCGACCTCGGGGTCGCTTTTTTCATGGGTGCGCCGCATTCAGGCGGGCAGGGCCAGCAGCATCAGCGCGTCCATGAGCAAGGTGGTGGCACCAACCAGGGCGGCCCCCCAGGCCCAGCGCTGGCGCGCGGGCTGGCGCAGCGTGCCCCAGAACACCGCGCAGCACAGCGCTTCGAGCACGAGGCGTGTCCACAGATAGGGGCTGGACACGCCGTGCAGCCCGGATGCGCTCAGCGCGAAGCCAGCGATCAGCAGGCCCTTGAGCAGCCACAGGCCAGCGCCCAGCTGGGCCAGCCAGGCTTCGCTGGCGGGCGGGCGCTTGGGCCGCGCCGCTGCCGTGGGGCTGCCGGCTTGCAGCAGGCAGGCGAGTTCTTCGGCAGAGACAAGGGGTTGGCTGGGCATGGCGGCCTCCGGGTTCAGGGTGCCGCCGATTCTAGGGTGAAAAAGAATGTGTAAATACACAAAATACAAAATATTGCGTGTATTTAGCCGCTTTAATCTGTCAAAAATATCAAATTCATCATCACGGGTGCGAAATTAACAAATACGGCACCCGACGCCGTCAATGGAGCGCCATGCTGAGCTTGCGGCGGTAGGCCGAGACCAGGGCCGCTTGCGGGTCTTCTTGCAGCGCGGCCTTGCCGGTCAGCTCGATGCCGCCGGCCGACTTGCCCACACCGTCCACGCCGGCCTTGGGCGCGGGCGGGCTGAGCAATTCCAGGATGGCCACATAGGTCTTGCGCGGGGCCTCGTCGTCCCATTTCTTGTCGCGCATGATGATCTCGAGCAGCTCGTCCAGCGCCTGCACCGGCTCGCCTGCCACCAGCAGCCAACGGGCCTTGGCGAAGCGGGTCTCGAAATCGCGCTTGTTCTGCCCGATCAGCTCGTCGAATTTGTCCAGCGCCCACTGACCGCGTGCGTCGTTGTGCACGAATTCCAGGGCGTTGAGCCACTGCTGCAGCGCCTCAAAGCGCAGCGGCACCGGGATGCGGGCCAGGGCCGGGGCCAAGAGGGCAGCGCCTTCGTCCAGTTCGCCTGCTTGCAGCAAGAGCTTGATCAGGTCATAGCGCGCGTCGTCGTTGCCGGGGTCGCTGGCCAGCGCCTGCTCGAGCGCGGCGCGGGCGCTGCCGGTGTCGCCCGAGGCCAGGTGCGCCTGCGCTTCGTCGGTCGCGGCCTGGGCCAGCAGCGCGTCTTCGCCGGGCACGTGTTTGTCGAGGAACTGGCGCACCTGGCCCTCGGGCAGCGCGCCCATGAAGCCGTCCACCGGCTGACCGCCCTTGAGCAGCACGCAGGTCGGGATCGAGCGGATGCCGAAGGCCTGGGCCAGCTGCTGCTCTTCGTCGGAATTGATCTTGACCAGCTTGAAGCGCCCGCCATAGGCCTCTTCGAGTTTTTCGAGCACCGGGCCCAGCGATTTGCAGGGGCCGCACCAGGGGGCCCAGAAGTCCACCAGCACGGGCGTGGCCATGGAGGCGGCGATGACTTCGGTTTCAAAATTGGCGAGGGTGGCGTCGATCATGGCAACAGCTTGGAAAAGGGCGAGGGGGTGAAACCTTAAAATCGCGGATTGACCCAAGGGAACACTTCCAATGACCCAACCGCTCATCGGCGTGGTGATGGGCTCCAGCTCCGACTGGGACACCATGCAGCACGCAGTGCAGATTCTCCAACAGTTTGGCATCGCCCACGAGGCGCGCGTCGTTTCGGCCCACCGCATGCCCGATGACATGTTTGCCTATGCACAGAGTGCCGCTGAGCGTGGTCTGCAGGCCATCATCGCCGGCGCCGGCGGCGCGGCGCACCTGCCGGGCATGATCGCGGCCAAGACCGTGGTGCCGGTGCTGGGCGTGCCGGTGCAGACCCAAGCGCTGTCGGGCGTGGACTCGCTGCACAGCATCGTGCAGATGCCCAAGGGCGTGCCGGTGGCCACCTTCGCCATCGGCCAGGCTGGTGCGGCCAATGCCGCTTTGTTTGCCGTGGCCTTGTTGGCCAACCACGATGTGGCGCTGCGCCAAAAACTGGAAGCCTTCCGCGCCGAGCAGACGGCCGCCGCACGCGCGATGGCGCTGCCGCCGGTGGGCGCACCATGAGCGCGCTCTTGCCGGGCAGCGTGGTGAACGGCCAGCCGGTCACGCTGGGCGTGATGGGCGGCGGCCAGCTCGGGCGCATGTTCGTGCACGCGGCCCAGGCCATGGGTTACTACACGGCGGTGCTCGACCCCGATCCGGCCAGCCCCGCGGGCTTGGTGAGCCACCACCACATCCAGGCCGATTACCTCGACGAGCAAGGCCTGGCGCAGCTGATGCAGCGCTGCGCGGCCATCACCACCGAATTCGAAAACGTGCCCGCGCCCGCCTTGCTGACGCTGGGCGCGCACCGCTTTGTGGCGCCTGGCGCCGACGCTGTGGCGATCGCGCAGGACCGCGCCGCCGAGAAGGCGCATTTTGTGAAATGCGGTGTGCCGGTGGCGCCGCACGCCGTCATCGAGACCGAGGCGCAGCTCGCCGCGGTGGACGACGATTTGCTCCCCGGCATCCTCAAGACGGCGCGCCTGGGTTATGACGGCAAGGGCCAGGTGCGTGTGAAAACGCGCGCCGAACTCGCGACCGCCTGGGCGCAGCTCAAACAGGTGCCCTGCGTGCTCGAAAAAATGCTGCCGCTGCAGGCCGAGTGCTCGGTCATCGTGGCGCGCAGCGGCACCGGCGAGATGGTGAACTTCCCGGTGCAGCGCAACCTGCACCGCGATGGCATTCTGGCCGTGACCGAGGTGAACCCCGGCGTGATCGACCCGGCCCTGGCCGCGCAAGCCGTGGCCGCCACGAAAGCGATTGCCGAAGGTCTGCAGTACGTGGGCGTGCTCTGTGTCGAATTCTTTGTGCTCGAAGGTGGCCAGCTCGTGGTCAACGAGATGGCGCCGCGCCCACACAACAGCGGGCATTACACGCTCGATGCGTGCGACCAGTCGCAGTTCGACTTGCAGGTGCGCGCGCTCGCCGGTCTGCCGCTCACGCCGCCGCGCCAGCATTCGCCGGCCATCATGCTCAACCTGCTGGGTGACCTGTGGCAAGAATCGGGGACGGATCCCGATTTGCGCAGCAAATTGGGCTCTGACCCCAATGGCTGCCCTGCCTGGGACCGCGTGCTCGCGCTGCCCGGCACGCAGCTGCACCTGTACGGCAAGCTCTCAGCGCGCGCGGGCCGCAAGATGGGCCACCTCAACATCACCGGCACCACACCCGAAGCGGTGCGCGCCACGGCCTTGCAGGCCGCGGCCATCCTCGGCATTGCGCCGTTTTAAGCATGATCCTGTCTGGCCAAGACCCCGCCGCCCTCGCGCAGGCCGTGCAAACGCTGGCGCGTGGCGAGCTGCTGGGCCTGCCGACCGAAACGGTTTACGGCCTGGCGGCCGATGCCACGCGCGACGAGGCGGTGGCCAAGATCTTCGCGGCCAAGGGCCGACCGGCCGACCATCCGCTGATCGCGCACGTGGCCGGGCCGGCGCAGGTGCCGCTGTTCGCCGAGGCGGTGCCCGATTTTGCGCAGCGCCTGATCGACGCCTTCTGGCCCGGCCCGCTGACCCTGATCCTGCCGCGCCGCGCCGGTGTGGCCACGGCTTCGGCCGGTGGCCAGAACTCGATCGGCCTGCGCTGCCCCTCGCACCCCGTGGCCCACGCCGTGCTGCAGGCCTGTGCCGAGGCAGGCATCGCCGGGTTGTCGGCGCCGAGTGCCAACCAGTTCGGCCGCGTGAGCCCGACCACGGCGCGCCATGTGCAGTCCGAGTTTGGCGATGCGCTGCTGGTGCTCGATGGCGGTGAATGCGAGGTCGGCATCGAGTCGACCATCGTCGACTGCACGCGCGGCGCGCCGGTGCTGCTGCGCCCGGGCCGCATCACGCGCGACCAGATTGAAGCGGCCTGCGGCCAGCCCTTGCAGGACATGCTGGCGCAGCCCGCGCCCAAGGCCTCGGGCACGCTCGAGTCCCACTATGCGCCGCGCGCGAAGGTGCGCTTGATGGACGCCGCCGACATCGCCCGGCGCCTGCAGGCCCTGGGCGTGCACGCCAACAACCTGGGCGTGTGGTCGCGCGCGCCGCTGCCGGACCTCGGCGCGGGCCTGCTGTGGCGCCAGCAGTCGGCCGATGCGGCCGTGGCCGCGCACGATTTGTTCGCCACGCTGCGCGATTTGGACGCGCGCGGCGTGCAGCAGATCTGGGTGGAGTGGCCGCCCGACACGCCCGAGTGGGAAGGCGTGCGCGACCGCCTCCAGCGCGCGGCCGCCTGAGCGTCCCTTCAGTGCGCCAGCCGCTTGCGCGCGTGGGCGCTGGGGGCCGTGGCCTGGTCGCGCGCGGTCCAGTCGAGCAGCTGGTCCAGCGCCGGCCGGGCCTGCGCGGCGTTCGGGTGGTTGACGATGGCCACCACGGTGTACAGGCGGCCGCTTTCGCCCTGCACATAGCCCGCGACCGAGACCACATCGCGCAGCGAACCGGTTTTGAGCCGGGCGCGACCGAGCAGCGGCGAGCCCGGCAGGCGCTCGGCCAGACGCTGTGCCGTGCCGTCGACCCCCGCCACCGCCAGCGAGGCGGTGAAAGCCGGGCCCAGTGGCCCCTGGCGCCCCTCGCGCAACAGCGCGCTCAGGCTGTGTGCCGTGCTGCGTTCTTCGCGCGAGAGCCCCGAGCCGTTGTCCAGCACCGGCTCGGGCAGGCCGGCAAAGCGCTGGCGCCACCACTGCGACAGGCGCAGGCGCGAGGCGCTCCAGCGCCCCGGCGCGCCCAGCTCGGACGAGAGCGTGAGAAAGAGCTGCTGCGCCATCACGTTGTTGGAGAGCTTGTTGATGTCGGCGATCACCTCGCGCAGCGGCAGCGAGGCATGGCTGAGCAGCGGCCGCGCCTGCGCGGAGGCGCGGCCCCAGCGCACCTGGCCGCCGAGCAGGCCACCCGCTTCTCGCCACAGCGCTTCGACCATGCGCGGCGCGTACTGCTCGGGCGAGGGAAAGGCCACGGGCCAGGCGCGCTCGCCGCAACTGGCGGGGTAGGCGCCGGCAAAGCGCGGCTGCAGGCCGGTGCCAAAGTCGGCCTGCAGCGCGCGGCGCCAGTCCTGGCAGGGGCCGTTGGCGAGCGGCACTTCCAGGGGCGCTTGCAGGCCGGCCAGCGGCGGCTCGGTGCGGATGCGCGCGCGCCCGCTGGCGCTGTCGGGGCTGAAGGTGTAGATCACCGAGCGGAAATTCATCAGCAGCCCGTCGGCCGTGACGTTGTAGGGGCGCAGCGGCTCATCGTCGAAGGGTTCGGTGCGCGCGGGCGCGTCGAACACGCTGCGGTCGAGCACGATGTCGCCGCGCACCTCGCGCACCCCGGCCGCGCGGATCTGTGCGAAGAGCGCCTGCGCCCGCTCCACCACCAGCTTGGGGTCGCCGCCGCCGCGCAGCACCAGCTGGCCCTGCAGCACACCGCCCTGCAGCGGGCCGTCGAGCGCGACGTCGGTGCGCCAGACAAAGTCGGGTCCAAGCAGTTCCAGGCCCGCGAGCGTGGTGAAAAGCTTCATCACCGAAGCGGGGTTCATCGGCTCGCGCTCGCGGTGGGCCAGGCGCGCGCGGTCTGCGCCATCGGCCGGCGCCACCAGCACGCTGACGGCTGCGGGGGGCACCTGGGCCTGGCGCAGCGCCTGGCGCACGGCGGCCGGCAGCCCCGGCGGACTGGCGTGTGCACAGGGCGTGAGCAGCAGCGCCAGCAGCCACGCCAGCGTGTGGCCCCGCAGGGCAGGCAGGTGTCGCAACAGCATGCGCCAAGTCTAGTGCGGGATCGCTGGCCGGTGTCGCCGCCGTATGATCGGCGCATGCATTTTTCCCCCCGCACCGTGGGCCTGGCCGCGGCCGTCGTCACGGTCCTGATCTGGACGTCTTTCATCATCGTCGCGCGCGCCTCGGCCGCGCACACCCTGCTGCCGCTGGACATCGCACTCATGCGCGTGCTGGGCGCGAGCAGCGTGCTGCTGCCCTGGGCCTGGTGGCGCATGCGGGCCGAGCGCGCCACGGGCGCGCGCGTGGGCTCGCTGCTGGGCTTGTCGCCGCTGCCGCTGCGCATCACCGTGCTCGCGGGCTTTTTCGGCGGCCTGCTGTACGCGCTGCTGGCCTACACCGGCTTCTTTTACGCGCCGGCCTCGCACGCCTCGGTGCTCATGCCCGGCAGCCTGCCCTTGTGGACCACGCTGCTGGCGCTGTGGCTGCTGCACGAGCGCGTCTCGGGCGCGCGTGCACTGGGCCTGGCCTGCATCGTCGCGGGCGACCTGCTGGTCGGTGGCGCCAGCCTGCTGCGTGCTTTCGAGGGGGGTGAAGTCTGGAAGGGCGACCTGCTCTTCATGAGCGCGGCCAGTTGCTGGGCCAGCTACACCGTGATCGTGCGACGCCACGGCATCGACGCGATCCGCGCCACCATGGCCATCACCGCCTTCGCCTTCGTGGTCTTCGTGCCGGGCTTCGTGCTCGCGACCAGCCTGGGTTGGTGGCCCACGCACCTGCCGCAGGCGCCCTGGTACGAGTGGCTGTTGCAGGGCCTGATGCAGGGCGTGGGCTCGGTCGTGATTTCGGGCATCACCTTCACCCACATGGTGCGCCACTACGGCCCGGTGCGCTCGACCATGATCACCGCGCTCGTGCCCGGGCTGTCGGCCCTGGGCGCGGTGCTGTTCCTGGGCGAGCCCATGCACTGGAACCTGCTGGCGGGCCTGGCCTGCGTGACGGGCGGCATCTTGCTGGGTGTGCGTGCGGCGCGCCCCGCCGCGTCGGCGCAAGCCGCGCAGGCAGGGCGGCCATGAGCGGCGCCCTGCTCGCCTTCGACACCAGCACCGAGCAGCTTTCGATCGGGCTGCAGCACGGCGTGCACACCGCGCTGCGCCAGCTCGAGGGTGGCGCGCAGGCCTCGGCCACCTTGATCCCGACCGCACTGGAGATGCTGGCGCAAGCGGGCCTCACGCTCGCGCAACTCGACGCCATCGTGTTCGGGCGCGGCCCCGGCGCCTTCACCGGCCTGCGCACCGCCTGTGCGGTGGCGCAGGGTCTGGCTTTTGGCGCCGGCATCCCGGTGCTGCCGGTGGACAGCCTGCTGGCCGTGGCCGAAGAGGCGCGTGGCCAGACCGGTGTGGCCACGCCGCTGACGGTGCTCGCGCTGCTCGATGCGCGCATGGCCGAGGTCTACAGCGCGGTCTACGACTGGGACGGCGCGCGCTGGCAGGCGCGCGGCGACCTGCAGGTTGGGCCGCCCGAAAGCCTGCAGCGCCCCGAGGGCGCGCGCGTGCTGCTGGCCGGCAACGCCTTCGAGGCCTATGGCGAGCGCCTGCAGCACCTGGGTGCGGGAGAGCGCTGCGCCGCGCTGCCCACGGCCGCGGCCTTGCTGCGCCTGGCGCCCGCGCTGCTGGCGGCGGGGCAGGCGGTGCCGGCCGAGCAGGCCATGCCGCTCTACATCCGCGACAAAGTCGCGCAAACCACGGCAGAGCGCGAAGCGGCGCAGGCCATGGCCGGCGGTGGAGCGCCGCGCGCATGAATGCGCCGACCGCGGCCGAGCGTGCCGACGCCGAGCTGCACCCCATGCAGGCGGCCGACCTCGAGGCCGTGCTCGCGATCGAGCAAAGCGCCTACACCCACCCCTGGACCCTCGGCAACTTCCGCGACGCGCTCGCGAGCGGCTACTGGATGCAGTGCCTGTGGCGGCAGGACGTGCTGCTCGGCTATGCCGTGGCCATGCCTGGCGTGCAGGAAACCCATTTGCTCAACATCACCGTCGCCCCCGCGCACCAGCGCCAGGGCTGGGCGCCGATGCTGCTCGATGCGCTGGCGCTGTGGTCGCGCCGCCAGGGCGCCCAGACGCTCTGGCTCGAGGTGCGCGAGAGCAACCAGCGCGCCCTGCAGGTTTATGCGCGCCGGGGCTTTCGCCGCGTGGGCCTGCGCAAGGATTACTATCCTGCCGACCGGCTGCAGCGTGAACACGCCGTGGTCATGAGCCTGAACCTGACGCCCCCACCATGACGGACCCGACCCGCTTTGACCTCGACGAACGCCAGCGCGCCATGCTGGCCGAGATGGGCATCCGCGTCTGGTGGCCACAGAAGCAGCCATCCCCGCTGCCCGAAGTCACGGCCGTTCGCTCTGAACTTGACGCCATTCGTCCTGAGT
>JACCDX010805757.1_pt1 | contig 71635 bp, 64 predicted proteins | sample 7449681 | NCBI WGS metagenome assembly JACCDX01 (sample SAMN15323450, study PRJNA562643) | freshwater metagenome | isolation source: river surface water | place: USA:Blue River Watershed | collected 2017-08-18 | reverse complement strand
GGTGGGCGAGACTCATTGGGGCTGCTTGGCGCAAAAGGCCCGCCTCAAAGGCGATTGGCTGGTGCGTTTGCCGGCCGCTTTCACGCCGCGCCAAGCGATGGCGATCGGCACCGCGGGCTACACCGCCATGCTGTGCGTGATGGCGCTGGAGCGCCATGGCGTGCAAGCCGGGCAGGGCGAGGTGTTGGTGACGGGCGCCAGCGGCGGGGTGGGCAGCGTGGCAATTGCCCTTTTGTCGGCCCTGGGGCATCGGGTGGTGGCCTCGACCGGTAAGGCCGCCGAGCACGACTATTTGCGTCGCCTGGGGGCGGTCGAGGTGATCGACCGCCAGACCTTGTCCGAGCCGGGCAAGCCCTTTCAGAAAGAGCGCTGGGCCGCCGTGATCGACACGGTCGGCTCGCACACGCTGGCCAACGCGCTGGCGCAAACCCGTTACGGGGGTGCCGTCGCGGCCTGCGGCCTGGCCCAGGGCATGGACCTACCGACCACCGTCATGCCCTTCATCTTGCGCAACGTGGCCTTGCTGGGGGTCGACTCGGTCATGGCCCCCTTGGCCCTGCGCCAGCAGGCTTGGGATCGCTTGGCCCGCGACCTCAAGGTCGACCTGCTCGAAGCCTTGACCGAAGAGATCGGTTTGGACCAGGCCATCGCCAAAGCGGGGGACCTGATGGCCGGTCGCGTGCGCGGCCGCGTGGTGGTCAAAATCTAAGGCCCGCCCATGTTGCTCGAACTTGAAGACTCCCAATTGGTCCTGTTGGACTACCAAGAGCGTTTGCTTCCTGCCTTGTCCGATGGCATGGCCGCGATGCAGCAGGCCATGCGCCTGGGGCAGGCGGCCCGCCTGCTGCGGGTGCCGATTTGGGGCACCGAGCACAACGCGGCTGGCTTGGGGCCGCTGGTCGGGCCCCTCAAGGCGATGTGCCCGATGGTCTTGCCCAAGACCTCGTTCAGCGCTGTGGCCGCCGGATTGGTCGATTTTTTGCGCCCCCCGGCACCGGCGCAGCAGCGTGGGGGCAACGCGCGCAGCCTGCCCAAGCACCTGCAAAAACCGCCCGCCGAACCTGTGGGGCGCGCCAGCATCGTGCTCGCTGGCTGCGAGGCCCATGTCTGCCTCTTGCAAACGGCGCTCGAACTGATCGAGAACGAGTTCGATGTGTGGGTCGTCACCGACGCCTGCACCAGCCGCTTCGAGCGCGATCGGGATGCCGCTTTTGACCGACTGGCCTCCGCTGGGGCTGAGTTGGTCACGACCGAAATGGTCCTTTTTGAGTGGCTGCGCGACTGCGAACACCCTGCCTTCAAAAACCTGCTGGCCCTGATCCGTTGACCTCAAACCCGTCCTGGGTCGGTCTGCGTCAGCCTGTCGCAAGCACGACTGTCGATGATTCGCCCCAACGAATCGACAGACAGGAGACCGTGCCATGGGCGCTTTTGACGACTTTCACCGACGATCCATCGAGGACCGCGACGCGTTTTGGGGCGAGCAGGCCCGTTTGATCGACTGGAAAGAGTCACCCAAACAAGTCTGCGACTACAGCCAGCCGCCCTTTGCCAAGTGGTTCGTGGGTGGCACGACCAATCTGTGTCACAACGCGGTGGATCGCCACTTGCAGGATCGGGCCGATCAGAACGCCCTGATCTTTGTCTCGACCGAAACCGACCAAGAGGTGACCTACACCTTTGCCCAATTGCACGCCGAGGTGCAGCGCATGGCCGCCATCTTGCTCGAGTTGGGCGTGCAAAAGGGCGACCGGGTGCTGATTTACATGCCGATGATCGCCGAGGCCTGCTTTGCCATGCTGGCTTGCGCACGAATTGGCGCCATCCATTCGGTGGTCTTTGGCGGTTTTGCCTCGCACTCGCTGGCCACCCGCATCGACGATGCCGAACCCAAGGTGGTGGTCAGTGCCGACGCTGGTTCACGTGGGGGCAAAGGGGTGCCCTACAAACCCCTGCTCGACGAGGCCATCTCGCTGGCCAGCCACAAGCCCGCCGCCGTGCTCATGGTCGATCGCCAACTGGTGCCCTTTGCGCCGGTGGCCGGGCGCGACCACGATTACGCCACCCTGCGCGCCAAGCACATGAACGCCCAAGTGCCTTGCGTTTGGGTCGAGGCGACCCACCCCAGCTACACCTTGTACACCTCGGGCACCACCGGCAAACCCAAAGGCGTGCAGCGCGACACGGGTGGCTATGCGGTGGCCTTGGCCGCCAGCATGAAGCACATTTACTGCGGCAATCCCGGCGAGACGTTTTTTTCGACCAGCGACATCGGCTGGGTGGTGGGACACAGTTACATCATCTACGGCCCGCTGATCGGTGGCATGGCAACCATCATGTACGAGGGCACACCGATCCGGCCCGATGGGGGCATTTGGTGGAAACTGGTCGAAAAATACAAGGTCACGGTCATGTTCAGCGCGCCCACCGCCGTGCGGGTGCTGAAAAAGCAAGACCCCGCCTTTTTGACCCAGTATGACCTGTCCAGCCTGAGGGCCTTGTTTTTGGCGGGTGAACCCCTGGACGAACCCACCGCCCAATGGATTTCCGAGTCGCTGGCGGGCAAACCCATCGTCGACAACTACTGGCAAACCGAGACCGGCTGGCCGATCTTGGCGATCTGCAATGGGGTCGAAAAAGCCCCGAGCAAGTTTGGCTCGCCCGGCAAGGCCGTCTACGGTTACAACGTCAAGCTGCTCGACGACCAGACCGGACAAGAGATCACCACCCCCAACACCAAGGGCGTGGTCGCCATTGAGGGGCCCTTGCCCCCCGGTTGCCTGCAAACCGTCTGGCGTGACGACGCGCGTTTCGTCAAGACCTACTGGTCCAGCGTGCCGGGGAAAATGGTCTACAGCACCTTCGATTGGGCGATTCGCGACGAAGATGGGTACTTTTTCATCTTGGGCCGCACCGACGACGTGATCAACGTGGCCGGGCACCGGCTGGGCACGCGTGAGATCGAAGAAAGCATCTCCAGCCACCCCAATGTGGCCGAAGTCGCCGTGGTCGGTGTGGCCGATCAGCTCAAAGGGCAAGTGGCGATGGCCTTTGCCATCGCCAAAGACGCCAGCGCTTTGAACGACCCTGCCGCCCGCCTGAAGTTGGAGGGCGAGGTCATGAAGCTGGTGGACACCCAACTGGGCGCGGTGGCGCGACCGGCGCGCGTGCTGTTTGTCACCGCTTTACCCAAGACACGCAGTGGCAAATTGTTGCGCCGCGCCATACAGGCGGTGTGCGAAAAACGCGATCCGGGGGATTTGACCACCATGGAAGACCCCGCCGCGCTGCAGCAGATCAAAGACCAGATGGCTTGAGTGCATGCATACCATTGGATTCATTTTGGGGGTGCTTCGGTCAGACCCCCGTCAGCCATTTGGTGGCACAATGTGACCCAGACATCAGGCCCTTCCCAGCCACAGTCGCATCCGCCAACCGGTCCAGCCGTGTCGCGGAAGGTTTTTTCAACCCACCCAAGCATCCCTGAAGGGGATCGCAGGAGAGCGAAAGATGAGTGATCAGTCGATCTACAAGGCTTACTCGGCCAACACCTATCTCTTTGGGGGCAACGCGCCCTACGTCGAAGAGATGTACGAAAACTACCTGGCCAATCCCGGCAGCGTGCCCGACACCTGGCGCCAGTATTTCGATGCCCTGCAACACGTCCCCGCTGTCGATGGCTCGAACGCCCGCGACGTGCCGCACATGCCGGTCATCAATGCGTTTGCCGAGCGCGCCAAGCAGGGCGGGACCCGGGTCGTCATGGCCAACGCCGATGTCGAGATGGGTCGCAAGCGCACCGCCGTTCAGCAGCTGATCGCCGCTTACCGCAATGTGGGCCAACGTTGGGCCGACCTGGACCCCTTGCAGCGTACCGAGCGCCCGAACATCCCCGAGTTGGAGCCCTCTTTTTATGGCTTCACCGACGCCGACCAAGAAACGGTGTTCGACATCAGCAACACCTTTTTCGGCAAGGACCGGATGTCCTTGCGCGAACTGATCAACGCCCTGCGCGAGACCTACTGCGGCACGCTGGGCACCGAGTACATGTACACCACCGACATGGCGCAAAAGCGCTGGTGGCAGCAAAAACTCGAGAGCATCCGCTCGAAACCCAATTTCACCGCCGACAAGAAAAAGCACATCCTGGATCGCCTGACCGCAGCCGAAGGCCTGGAGCGTTACCTGCACACCAAATACGTGGGGCAAAAGCGTTTCTCCCTCGAAGGGGGTGAGAGTTTCATCGCCGCCATGGACGAACTGATTCAGCGCGCTGGCGAGCAAGGCGTGCAAGAAATCGTCATCGGCATGGCCCACCGGGGCCGCTTGAACGTGCTGGTCAACACCCTGGGCAAGATGCCCAAGGATTTGTTTGCCGAGTTCGACCACACCGCCCCCGAAGAATTGCCGGCGGGCGACGTCAAGTACCACCAGGGCTTCAGTTCCGATGTCTCCACCGCAGGCGGACCGGTGCACCTCTCGCTGGCCTTCAACCCCTCGCACCTGGAAATCGTCAACCCGGTGGTCGAGGGTTCGGTGCGTGCCCGCATGGACCGCCGTGGCGACCCCAAGGGCAAGCAGGTCTTGCCGGTGCTGGTGCATGGCGATGCCGCCGTCGGTGGCCAAGGGGTGAACCAGGAAACCCTGTGCCTGGCCCAGACCCGCGGTTATTCGACCGGCGGCACGGTGCACATCATCATCAACAACCAGATCGGCTTCACCACCTCGGACCCGCGCGACTTGCGCTCAACCGCGTTTTGTACCGACATCTACAAGATGGTCGAAGCGCCGGTGTTGCATGTCAACGGCGACGATCCCGAAGCCGTGGTGCTGGCCAGCCAATTGGCCCTGGAGTTCCGTCAAACCTTCGGTCAAGACGTCGTGGTCGACATCACCTGTTTCCGCAAGTTGGGGCACAACGAGCAAGACACCCCCAGCTTGACCCAGCCGCTGATGTACAAAAAGATCAGCGCCCACCCCGGCACCCGCAAGTTGTATGGCGACAAATTGGCCGCCCAGGGCATTTTGTCCACCACCGGCCCCGACGAGATGGTCAAGGCCTACCGCAGCGCGATGGACGCGGGCAAGCACACGGTCGATCCGGTGCTGACCAATTTCAAGAGCAAGTACGCGGTCGATTGGGCCCCGTTCTTGGGCAAGAAGTGGACCGATGCCTGTGACACCGCCATCCCCATGTCCGAGTGGAAGCGTCTGGCCGAGAAAATCACCACGCTGCCCAGCACCGTTGCCCCGCATCAGTTGGTCAAGAAGGTGTATGACGACCGCGCTGCCATGGGGCGTGGCGACATCAATGTCGATTGGGGCATGGGCGAACACATGGCGTTTGCCTCGCTGGTCGCCAGTGGTTACCCGATCCGCCTGTCCGGTGAGGACAGTGGCCGAGGCACCTTCACCCACCGCCATGCGGTGATTCACGATCAAAACCGCGAGAAGTGGGACACGGGCACCTACATCCCGCTGCAAAACGTGGCCGACAACCAGGCCCCGTTTGTGGTGATCGATTCGATCCTGTCGGAAGAGGCGGTGTTGGCCTATGAATACGGCTACGCCTCGAACGACCCCAACACCTTGGTGATTTGGGAAGCCCAGTTTGGCGATTTTGCCAACGGTGCCCAGGTGGTGATCGACCAGTTCATCGCCTCGGGCGAGGTCAAGTGGGGCCGCGTCAACGGCATCACGCTCATGTTGCCGCATGGCTACGAGGGCCAGGGCCCCGAGCACAGTTCGGCCCGGGTCGAGCGCTTCATGCAACTGGCCGCCGACACCAACATGCAAATCGTGCAGCCGACCACGGCCAGCCAGATTTTCCATGTCTTGCGACGTCAGATGTTGCGCAACCTGCGCAAGCCCTTGATCATCTTCACACCCAAGTCGCTGTTGCGCAACAAAGACGCGACCTCGCCGCTCAACGAGTTTGTGCGTGGCAGTTTCCAGACCGTGATCGCCGAAAACAACGAAGCGGTGAACAAGAAGGCCGACAAGGTCAAACGCGTCTTGGTCTGCTCGGGCAAGGTGTATTACGACTTGGCCAAAAAGCGCGAGGAAAAAGGCCAGGACGACGTGGCGATTCTGCGCATCGAACAGCTCTATCCCTTCCCGCACAAGGCGTTTGCCGCCGAGTTGAAGAAATATCCCAACGCCACCGAGTTGGTGTGGTGCCAGGACGAGCCTCAGAACCAAGGGGCGTGGTTCTTCATCCAGCACAACATCCACGAGAACATGCTCGACGGACAAAAGTTGGGTTATGCCGGTCGTGCTGCTTCGGCCTCGCCGGCCGTGGGCTATTCGCATCTGCACCAAGAGCAGCAAAAAGCGCTGGTCGAGGCCGCATTCGCCAAGCTCAAGGGATTCATCCTGACCAAATAAACCGGCCGCAGGCCTGGACCAGGGCCGGGGAGGGCGCGTCCTTCCCCTGGTTCTGGCGGCGTGCAACCCCATCCACCTTCCCTCCTTACCCCACACCCTAACGAGAACATCATGGCAATCGTCGAAGTCAAGGTACCCCAACTCTCTGAATCGGTGGCCGAAGCCACCCTCTTGCAATGGAAAAAGAAGGCCGGCGAGCCCGTCGCCGCCGATGAGATCCTGATCGAAATCGAGACCGACAAGGTCGTGCTCGAAGTCCCCGCCCCCTCGGCTGGCGTGTTGGCCGAGATCGTGGTGGCCGATGGCGGCACCGTCGTCAGCGACCAGTTGATCGCCAAGATCGACACCGACGGCAAGGCGGGCGCTGCTGCCCCGGCCGCCGCCCCCGCTGCTGCCCCAGCCGCCGCTCCGACGGCTGCCGCCCCCGCGGCCGCTGCGGCGTCCAACGCCAAGGCCGGCGTGGCCATGCCCGCCGCCGCCAAACTCATGGCCGACCACCAGTTGGCCGCTGGCTCGGTCGCTGGCACCGGCAAAGACGGTCGTGTGACCAAGGGCGATGTGCTGGCCGCCGTCGCCGGTGGCACCACGGCACCTGCCGCCGCCATCCCGACCGGCGCCCCCACCAGCGCCTTGCCACAGGTCAGCGCCCCCAGCGTCAGTCTGGGTGATCGCCCCGAGCAACGCGTGCCCATGAGCCGACTGCGTGCCCGCGTCGCCGAGCGTTTGTTGCAGTCGCAGGCCACGAACGCGATTTTGACCACCTTCAACGAGGTCAACATGGCGCCCGTCATGGAGATGCGCAAGCGCTTCCAGGACAAGTTTGAAAAAGAACACGGCGTGAAACTCGGTTTCATGAGTTTCTTTGTCAAGGCCGCTGTTCACGCCTTGAAGAAATTCCCGGTCTTGAACGCCTCGGTCGACGGCAACGACATCGTCTATCACGGCTACTTCGACATCGGCATCGCGGTCGGCTCGCCACGTGGCCTGGTGGTGCCCATTTTGCGCAACGCCGACCAGATGACCTTTGCCGACATCGAGAAAAAGATCGCCGAGTACGGCGTCAAGGCCCGCGACGGCAAGTTGGGCATTGAGGACATGACCGGCGGTACCTTCTCGATCTCCAACGGTGGCGTGTTCGGCTCGATGCTCTCGACCCCCATCATCAACCCACACCAGTCGGCCATTTTGGGCGTACACGCCACCAAAGACCGTGCCGTGGTTGAAAACGGCCAGGTCGTGGTGCGTCCGATCAACTACCTCGCCATGTCCTACGACCACCGCATCATCGATGGCCGTGAAGCCGTGTTGGGCCTGGTCGCCATGAAAGAAGCGCTGGAAGACCCCTCGCGCCTGTTGTTTGACATCTGAAGCGAGGCAGCACCATGAGCACAACATTTGACGTCATCGTGATCGGTGGTGGCCCAGGCGGCTACATCGCCGCCATCCGCGCCGCCCAATTGGGCAAGAACGTGGCCTGCATCGACGAGTGGAAAAACGCCACCGGCGGCCCGGCGCCTGGGGGCACCTGCACCAATGTGGGTTGCATCCCCTCGAAGGCGCTGCTGCAATCGTCCGAGCATTTCGAGCACGCCAACCACCATTTCGCCGAGCACGGCATCAGCGCCAAGGACATCCGCATGGATGTCGGACAGATGGTCGCCCGCAAGGACCAGGTGGTCAAGCAAAACAACGATGGCATCCTGTACCTGTTCAAAAAGAACAAGGTGTCGTTCTTTCACGGTCGCGGCTCGTTCGTCGGCAAGAGCGATGCCGGGTTCCAGGTTCAGGTCGCTGGCAAGGACACGCAGGTCCTGACCGGGGCTCAGGTCATCGTTGCCACTGGCTCCAGTGCCCGTGCTTTGCCGGGCGTGGCCTTTGATGAGCATGTGGTCTTGTCCAACGATGGGGCCTTGCGCATTGGGGCCGTGCCCAAGAAATTGGCCGTCATCGGCTCGGGCGTGATAGGCCTGGAGATGGGTTCGGTCTGGCGTCGTCTGGGCTCCGAGGTCACCATCCTCGAGGGCTTGCCCACTTTTCTGGGCGCAGCCGATGAGCAAATCGCCAAGGAAGCCAAGAAAGCGTTTGACAAGCAGGGCTTGCGCATTGAGTTGGGTGTCAAGGTCGGCGAGATCAAGACGGGTAAAAAAGGCGTTTCGATTGCCTACACCAATGCCAAGGGCGAGGCCCAGACCTTGGAGGCTGACAAGTTGATCGTCTCGATTGGCCGGGTGCCCAACACCGTCGGACTGAACCCAGAAGCGATTGGCTTGCAATTGGACGAGCGTGGGGCCATCGTGGTGGACGGCGACTGCCGCAGCAATGTGCCCGGCGTTTGGGCGGTCGGTGATGTGGTGCGCGGCCCCATGCTGGCGCACAAGGCCGAGGAAGAGGGCGTGGCGGTTGCCGAGCGCATCGCCGGTCAACACGGCCATGTCAATTTCGGCACCATCCCCTGGGTCATTTACACGAGCCCCGAAATCGCCTGGGTCGGTCGCACCGAGCAACAACTCAAAGCCGATGGCGTGGCCTACAAAGCGGGCACCTTCCCCTTCCTGGCCAATGGGCGCGCCCGCGCCTTGGGCGACACCACCGGCATGGTCAAGTTCCTCGCCGATGCCAAGACCGATGAGATCTTGGGTGTGCACATCGTTGGCCCCATGGCCAGCGAGTTGATTGCCGAGGCGGTGGTGGCGATGGAATTCAAGGCCAGCGCCGAGGACATCGCGCGCATTTGTCACGCCCACCCCTCGCTGTCCGAGGCCACGAAAGAGGCGGCACTGGCGGTGGACAAGCGCACGCTCAATTTCTGATTGGATGCGCGTGTCGCCCAGGGCCTGCGGAGTCACACTCTTCAGGCCCTTTTTTTCCTCTTCAGGGCACGCTTGGACGTGCATGGTTTTCAGACGCATCACCCCGAGTGATCCGTCGGTGTGAGGCACAATCAGGCCCATGTCTGTCACAGCAACTTACGAAAAAGAACTCAAGGTCAGGGGCTTTCAAAGCGACCCCGCCCAACGCGCCGCGGTGGCGGCACTCGAGCGTTGCGCCCAGGACTGGGCCGCCTACAAAAACAAGCGCGCCAACCGCATTAAAAAGATCATCAACCACCCCGACATTCCAAGGGGGGTCTATATGTTTGGTGGCGTGGGGCGTGGCAAGTCCTTTTTGATGGATTGCTTTTATGCCGCGGTTCCCATCGTGCGCAAAACCCGTTTGCACTTTCATGAGTTCATGCGCGAGGTGCACCGCGAACTGCGCGCCTTGCAGGGCACGGTCAATCCGCTCGATGTGCTGGGTGCGAACATCGCCAAGCGGTACAAATTGATTTGCTTTGACGAGTTTCATGTCGCCGACATCACCGACGCCATGATTTTGCATCGCCTGCTGGACTCGCTCTTCAAGCACGGCGTGGGTTTTGTCACCACGTCCAATTTCAAACCCGATGACCTGTATCCCGGTGGATTGCACCGCGACCGCATCTTGCCCGCGATCGACTTGTTGAACCAAAAGCTCGAAGTCATCAACGTCGACCATGGCGTCGATTACCGGCGGCGCACGCTCGAATCGGCTGACCTTTATCACACCCCCCTGGGCGAGTCGGCCGAGGCTGCCATGACCCAAACCTTCGAGCGTTTGGCCGAAGCCTCGGACCAAGACCCGGTGCTGCACATCGAGTCGCGCGTGATCGAGGCCAAGCGTCGGGCCGGTGGCGTGGTCTGGTTTGATTTCAAAACCCTGTGTGGTGGCCCAAGATCGCAAAACGATTACCTGGAGATCGCCAGCCAATTTCACACCGTGTTTCTGAGCAATGTGCCCCACATGCCGGTGCGCATGGCCTCCGAAGCCCGTCGTTTCACCTGGTTGGTCGATGTGTTGTATGACCGACGCGTGAAGTTGGTGATCTCGGCCGAGTGCGAGCCCGAGGCGCTGTACACCGAAGGTCCGCTGGCGCATGAATTTCCCCGCACGGTCTCGCGTCTGCGCGAAATGCAGTCCACCGAGTTTCTGTCGCTTGAACGACGTACCGTTGACACTTCCCTCACATGAGCCACTTTCTTCCCCTTTGCCTGGGCCTGCTGGCGTTGTTCAGCGCTGCCTGTGGGTGGGCACAAGAGACCGAAGCCGAGTTGGAGCGGGTCAAGGCCCAACGCAGTCGTCTCGAAGCGCAATACGACGAGCAAACCCGAGGGTGTTATCAAAAATTGAACGTCAACGATTGCAAGCGTGAGGTGCAAATCGCCCGTTCCGAGGCCCTGCAGCCGATCGTGGCCAAGCAGCGCGAATTGGAGGCGGTGTTGCGCAAGCAAAAGGCCGATGAGCAACGCGCCAAGGCGCAAGAACGGCGCGAAGCCCATGAGCGACGCATCCAGGACCGAGGCGGTCCACCCGCCGCTTTGCCGTTGGAGCCGCCTGTCCCCCCGAGGCAGCCTTGAGCGAGGCGCAGGCGCTGGCGGACATGGTGCGGGCCGTGTTCGATCCCGAGGGCTTGATCGCTCGAGCCGACCCCCACTTCAAACCGCGAGCTGGCCAAACGGAGATGGCCTTGGCGGTCGCGCATGCCCTGGCGGATCGATCGGCCTTGGTGGTCGAAGCCGGGACTGGCGTGGGCAAAACCTTCGCCTATTTGGTGCCGGCTTTGTTGAGCGGTCAGCGCGTGCTGGTGTCGACCGCCACCAAGACCCTGCAAGATCAATTGTTCGCACGTGACTTGCCGAGGCTCAAAGAGGCTTTGGGGGTGCCGGTTCAGGTCGCCTTGCTGAAAGGGCGTGCCAATTACCTTTGCCTGCATCGCTTGGATTTGGCTCGCAGCGAGGCCTTGCTGCCCGATCGGGCCAGTGTCAAGGCATTGGCCCGGGTGGAAAAGTGGGCGCATGGCACCCGCAGCGGCGATTTGGCAGAGATGCCGGGCCTGGACGAGCGCTCGCCCCTGATTCCCTTCATCACCTCCAACCGAGACAATTGCCTGGGCAGCGAGTGCGGTCATTACAAGTCGTGCCACCTGATGGCCGCGCGCCGCGAGGCCATGACCGCCGAAGTGGTCGTGATCAACCACCACCTGTTTTTTGCCGATCTGTCGGTGCGCGAGTCTGGCATGGCCGAGTTGTTGCCCACCGTCGATGCGGTCATTTTTGACGAGGCGCATCAGCTCAATGAGACCGGGGTCGCTTTTCTTGGGCAACACCTGGCCAGCGCCCAATGGCTCGATCTCGCACGTGACTTGCTCGGTGCCGGGCTGACCCACGCCAGGGGTGCGGCCGATTGGACGCAAGGGTCCGCGACCTTGGAGAAGGCGGCCCGGGACTTTCGTTTGTTGTTCCCGCGTGAGGGCAGCCCGCGCATGGCCTGGGGGCAAGGCGCGCCCAGTGGCGTCGATGCCAACGACTTTGCCGCTGCCTGTCAGGCTTTGATCGATGCGGCCCATGAGGTCACCCAGACCTTGGAGCCGGTGCTCGAGACGGCCCCCGATTTTCCCAGGTTGCAGGAGCGACTGGCCGAGTTGGCCGCCATCGCCGAGCGCTTTTTGACCGATCCGCCCCCAGGTCAGGTCCGTTGGGCCGAGGTGGGCTCTGGGGTCAGGGTCTGCGAGAGCCCGCTGGACATTGCGGACTTGTTCAAAAAACAGTTGGACCCGCAGACCGAGCGAGGGCCCATGGACGATTGGGGCGAGCCCACCGATGCGGATGTCGCCGAAACACAGGGGCGACATCGGCGCGCCTGGATTTTCACCAGCGCGACGCTCGGGCACGACGATCGTCTGAGCTGGTTCACAGAGCCCTGTGGCCTGCAGTCGGCCCAGGTGTTGCGGGTCCAAAGCCCATTTGATTACAAGCGGCAGGGGGTTTTGTTCGTCCCGCGTGACATGGTGCCACCCCAAGACCCCAAGCACACCGTCGAGGTGGCGGCGTTGGCCCGACAGGTCGTTGAAACCTTGGGTGGGCGAACTTTGGTGCTGACCACCACCTTGCGGGCTTTGCGTCAAATTGGGGACCACCTGCGCGAGGCCTTGCCGGGGCGTGACATCGAGGTCCTGGTCCAGGGGGAGGGCTCAAAAAGCGAGCTGATGGCGCGTTTTCGTTCGGGTGCGGGGGGCGGTCCAGGCCAGAGCGAGCGCGGGTTTGTGCTGGTGGCATCCGCCAGTTTCTGGGAGGGGATCGACGTGCCGGGTGCGGCCCTGCAAGCGGTGGTCATCGACAAGTTGCCGTTTCCACCGCCCAACGACCCCTTGGTGGAGGCCCGCTCCAAGCAGTTGGAGTCTCAAGGCCGTCGCCCCTTCACCGACTACTTCATCCCCGAGGCCGCGGTCTCGCTCAAACAGGGGGCCGGTCGTTTGATTCGACGGGAAACCGATCGGGGTGTGTTGGTGGTGTGTGACAGCCGACTGGCGACCACGGGCTATGGCAAGGGTCTGATGAACGCCTTGCCCGATTTGTCACGGATTTCCTCACTCGATGTTTTGCTCGAGGCACTGCGCCGACTCAAGGGGCGCGACGCGGCGGCTGAATCACCAGAACTTCCACCATGACTTGGCCGCTGGCTTGATCTCGGCCTGGACCGGGTAGTTGTTTTGCAGCACCCGCAGGGTGTCGTCGCGCAGCTGGGTCAGGTTGAGCTTGTCGTAACAATCGGCCAACAAAGCCAAAGCGTCTTGGATGGCGGGCGCACCTTGGAAGTCTTGGATGGCGGTTTGCAGGCGGTTGATGGCGGCCACGTAGGCCCCGCGCCGGTGGTAGTAGCGGGCCACGTTGAGTTCGGATCGGGCCAGGGTATTGACCATGTAGCCCATGCGCAGGCGAGCGTCTTCGCTGTATTTGGAATCGGGAAAGCGGCTGACCAGTTCTTTGAACGCTTCGAATGAGTCTTTCGCGGCCTTTTGGTCGCGATCGGCCATGTCTTGTTTGGCGATGAAGTCAAGAAACCCGGTGTCTTCGTTGAAATTGACCACCCCTCGCAGGTACAGCGCGTAGTCCAGGGCAGGGCTGGCTGGATGGATCTTGATGAAGCGGTCCAGGGTCGCGATCGCCAAGGCGGTGTCTTTGTTTTTGTAGTACGCGTACGCTTTTTCCAGCTGGGCCTGCTGGGCCAGCGTCGTGCCGGCGGCGCGGCTCTCGAGACGTTCGAAGAGCTTGGCGGCTTTTTCGTACTGCAAGCTGGCCATCTCGTCGCGTGCCTCGCTGAGAATTTTCTCAACGCTCCAACCCGCCGTCGGATCTTTGTCGGTCGAGGCACAGGCGGCCAGAATCGAGGCCAGCAGAACAGCGGATAATCGATGGCGAATGAGCACGCAGCCCCCTTTGAATGGCAACCAAGCCCCATTATCGGTCAATGTGGACCCGATGGAAGGGGCTGACCCCGAAGCCTCGGAGGGTGAAGTCCGGGTCTGGTCTGTGCCGATGCAGGCGCACGGGGAACGATTGGACAAGGCCCTGGCGCAAGGCCTGCCCGAGTTTTCCCGCAGCCATTTGCAGCAGTTGATCGCCCAAGGTTGCGTGACCGACCCGTTCCAGGCCTTGACCAAGGCCTCGACCCGGGTCAAAGTCGGGCAAACTTTGCAGGTCGAGCTCAGGCCCACCGAGGAGAGTCAGGCCTTTTTGCCCCAGGATCTGCCGATCGAAACGGTCTTTGTCGATGCGCACTTGCGGGTGATTCACAAACCCGCGGGCTTGGTGGTTCACCCCGCCCCCGGACACTGGAGCGGCACCCTGCTCAATGGCCTGCTGGCGCTTGACCCCTTGTCGCGCACCCTGCCCAGGGCCGGCATCGTGCACCGCTTGGACAAGGACACCAGCGGCCTGATGATGGTCGCCCGCACCCGTGGGGCGATGGAGGCCCTGGTCGGTGCCATCGCGCGGCGCGAGGTCAAGCGGGAATACCTGGCCTTGGCCCAAGGGCACTGGCCCCACGACCAGGAGGTCAGCCTGATGGGGGCCATCGGACGCGACCCGAAAAACCGTTTGCGCATGGCGGTTCTGGATCCAGAGCGACACCCCACCAAACCGGCCTTGACGCATGTGCGTCGGCTGCAACAGGGCCCGAACCATGCCTGGCTCCATTGCCGACTGGACACCGGGCGCACGCACCAAATTCGGGTCCATTTGGCGCACGCCGGTTTCCCGTTGGTGGGCGATGTCCTCTACGGCGGGCGGGCTTTGCCCTCGTTGTCACGCCAGGCCTTGCATGCCTGGCGCTTGAGCCTACAACACCCCCACACGGGCCTTGATCTGACCTGGACGAGCCCGCCACCCCAAGACCTGCAAGACACCCTGCGCGCCCTGGGGCTGGGCTACAATTTCTCCCAATGATGAACACCCAGCAAGCCCGGCGCGTCCTTGAGACGGCACTCATATGTTCGGCTCAGCCATTGTCCATGCGTGACTTGCGGGTGCTCTTTAACGAGGCCCTGGGTTCGGACACTTTGCGCGACATGCTCGATGATTTGGCCCGCGAATGGGCTGGACGGGGCGTCGAACTGGTCCAGGTGGCCAGCGGTTGGCGCTTCCAGAGCCGCCCCGAGATGCGCGAGTTCCTGGACCGCTTGCACCCCGAAAAACCCCCCAAGTACACGCGTGCCGCTCTGGAGACGCTGGCCATCATCGCCTACCGTCAGCCAGTGACCCGTGGCGACATGGAAGACATCCGGGGGGTGACGATCAACAGCACCGTGATCAAGCAGCTCGAAGACCGAGGCTGGGTCGAGGTGATTGGACACCGTGAGACCGTTGGTCGTCCAGCGCTTTATGCGACGACCCGCCAGTTTCTCGATGACCTGGGCTTGACCTCGCTCGATCAGTTGCCCACCCTGCAAGACCCCAGCGCCCCTGGCATGGGTTTGCAATCCCTGCCGGGATTTGAGGACCTGGCCTCGCCGCACGCGGGCGAGGACCCTGAGTCGGCACAAACCCCTTTGCCCATCGATCCCTCTGCCGAGCCGGACGCAGGGGCCGACGCAGAGGCGGTCATGCACGACGCCGACGCCGACGCAGCCGCGGGCCCTCGGTCATGAAGGGCGTTCGCATCGACGATCTGGTGTCGGGGTCTTTTGACCGCGACCAGGAGCAGGCAGAGTCTGGAGAGAAGCGGGTCTTGTCCCCCGAACCTGAGGCCCCCAAGTTGCACAAGGTGTTGGCGCAGTCCGGTCTGGGTTCGCGTTTGGAAATGGAGCGACTGATCGCCAACGGGGCCGTGACGGTCAATGCCCAGGCCGCACACGTCGGACAGCGCGTCAAGGCGGGCGATCAAATCAAAGTCAATGGGCGTCTGGTGCGCTGGCGTGCCCAGGCCGCTGCCGCCCGGGTGTTGGCTTATCACAAACCCGTGGGCGAGGTCGTCACCCTCGACGATCCTTTGAATCGGCCCACGGTGTTTCGCACCTTGCCGCGCATGCACGGCGGCAAGTGGCAGTCGGTTGGCCGGCTGGACCTGAACACCGAAGGCCTGTTGCTTTTCACCAATTCGGGTGAGTTGGCGAACCAACTCATGCACCCCCGTTTTGGCCTGGAGCGCGAGTACGCGGTGCGGGTCTTGGGGGCATTGTCCAAAGAAGAAAAAGAGCGTTTGTTGCAGGGCATCGAGCTCGATGATGGACCCGCGCAGTTGTTGGCCATTGAGGACGGTGGCGGCGAGGGAGCCAACTGCTGGTATCGCGTCACCATCGCCGAAGGCCGCAATCGCGAGGTGCGGCGACTCTTTGAAGCCCTGGGCCATGCGGTCAGTCGCCTGATTCGCATCCGATACGGGGCCATGATGCTCCCCCGGGGGCTCAAGCGTGGTGCCTGGATGGAGCTTGACGAGCACGACGTGATGGCCTTGATGAAGTCATCGCGACAGACCCAGCGCACGACGCGCCCGATGGGGGCAGACAGCCTGACCCGCCAACGACAGACCCAGCGCACCGGCGGCAAGCGCGGCGCCGCCCCGCGCAGGCGTTGATCGCATGCCCTCACGGTGGGTGGGGGAGGGCGTGCTTCTTGCTACAATCACGGGTTGACTTATAAACCCAAGGGATCCTCATCATCATGGCCATCGAACGCACCCTCTCCATCATCAAGCCCGACGCTGTCGCCAAAAACGTCATTGGTCAGATTTACGCCCGTTTTGAGGCGGCTGGCCTGAAAATCGTCGCCGCCCGTTTGGCCCACCTGTCGCGCGCCGAAGCCGAGGCTTTTTACGCCGTTCACAAAGAGCGCCCCTTCTTCAAGGACCTGGTGGACTTCATGGTCTCGGGCCCGGTCATGATCCAGGTGCTCGAAGGCGATCACGCGATTCAGAAAAACCGCGATCTGATGGGCGCCACCGACCCGAAGAAAGCCGCGCCTGGCACCATTCGCGCCGACTTTGCCGACAGCATCGACGCCAATGCCGTGCATGGCTCCGACGGTCCCGAGACCGCGCGCAACGAAGTGGCCTTTTTCTTCGCGGGCCTGAACATCCACAGCCGCTGATTCGCCGGGGCCTTGGGCCCCAGCCGATCCACACAGGTCCCCCGGTTCATGCGCGTCAATTTGCTTGATTTCGACCGAGAGGGCCTGATGGCCCACTGCAACAACCTGGGTGAAAAACCATTCCGGGCCAACCAACTTTTTCGTTGGGTCCATCAGCGTGGGCAATCTGATTTTGCCCAGATGACCGATCTGGCCAAGGGGTTTCGAGAGAAGTTGACCGATACGGCCGAGGTGCTTGACTTGCCGGTCTTGTCCCTGCACGAATCGGCCGATGGCACGATCAAATGGCTTTTTGATGTGCGCGATGGCAACGCGATTGAATCGGTGTTCATCCCGGAAGACGACCGCGGCACCTTGTGCGTGTCGTCGCAAGCCGGTTGTGCGGTGGGCTGCCGTTTTTGCTCCACCGGGCATCAGGGTTTCAGCCGCAACCTGAGCACGGGTGAAATTCTGGCTCAGCTTTGGCATGCCGAACACTTCTTGCGCCGCAAGTACGGCACCAGCGAGCGCGTGATCAGCAACGTGGTCATGATGGGCATGGGCGAGCCACTGCAAAACTACCACGCGCTGGTGCCTGCCCTGCGGGCCATGCTCGACGACCACGGTTATGGTGTTTCACGTCGGCGCTTGACGGTGTCGACTTCGGGTGTGGTGCCCATGATGGACCGCCTGGGCCTGGACTGCCCGGTGGCCCTGGCCGTTTCTTTGCATGCCCCGACAGACGATTTGCGCGATTCGCTGGTTCCCCTGAACCGCAAATACCCCTTGGCGGAGCTGATGCAGGCGTGCCAGCGCTATTTGGCGCATGCCCCGCGCGACTTCATCACCTTTGAATACTGCATGCTCGACGGGGTCAACGATCAGGCTGAGCATGCCCAGGCCCTGATTGACCTCATGAGCCAGGGGGCGGGGCGGGGCGTATCGGCCAAATTCAACCTCATCCCCTTCAACCCTTTTCCAGCCTCTGGCCTAAAGCGGTCCTCACCCGCTCAGGTGCAGGCTTTTGCCCACCGTTTGCAAGATGCGGGTTTTGTGACTACAGTGCGAAAAACGCGGGGCGACGACATCGATGCCGCCTGCGGCCAATTGGCGGGCGATGTCAAAGATCGCACCGACGTGGCCTCGCGCATGACGCGCGCCCCCATTCGGATGTACCCCAAAGCCCCTACACACCATGAGCACTGAAACCGCCCCCGAGACCCAAACCCTTGGTTCGGGACCTGGCGCCACCTTGCGTCGCGCCCGCGAAGCCAAAGGGCTGCACATTTCCGTGCTGGCCACCTCTTTGCGGGTCCCGGTCGACCGCATCCGTGCCTTGGAGAGCGAGCAATGGGCCGATTTGCCCGACCTGGTGTTTGCCCGCGCCCTGACCATGAGCGTCTGCCGCCACCTGAAAATCGACTCAGCCCCCGTGCTGGCCGGCATGCCCGACCCCGACCCTTTGCGTTCGGTGCGGGTCACGGCCGCGATCAGCCAACCCCTGGGGGGCGTGGTCAACCCCTCTCGTCCCCGCCGCAACCTGTGGCTGGCGCTGGTTTTGTTGGCCTTGGCCCTGCTGGCCTGGTACGTGACCAGCGCAGAACGAAACGCGCGCCCCACGGCCACCGTCGAAGTGCCCGAAATGCCCCCAACGCCGCCGGCCGCGACCGATGCCCCCTCCTCTGGCGAGGGCGCACCGAACCCCGTCGCCAACGCCAACGGGGCCACCGAAGCGGAAAAACCCGCTGCCGTGACCTTGCCCGTGCCCGCCAACAAGCCATGAACGCCAGCCCTCATTCCCCCATCGCCATCTCTGCCGCGGCCCCGCGTCGCTCTTTGCAGGCCACGGTGAAATGGCAAAACCGCGTCGTCACGATCGGCGGGGATGCACCCGTGCGGGTGCAGTCGATGACCAACACCGACACCGCCGACGTGATCGGCACCGCCATCCAGGTCAAGGAGTTGGCCCTGGCGGGGTCCGAACTGGTGCGCATCACGGTCAACAACGACGAGGCGGCCGCGGCGGTGCCCGCGATCCGCGAACAACTCGATCGCATGGGCATCGACGTGCCCCTGGTGGGTGATTTTCATTACAACGGCCATCGCCTGTTGGTCGATCACCCGGCTTGCGCCGAAACCCTTTCGAAATACCGGATCAACCCTGGAAACGTGGGGCGGGGTGACAAGCACGACAAACAATTTGCGCTGATGGTCGAGGCCGCCTTGCGCTGGGACAAGCCGGTGCGCATCGGCGTCAACTGGGGCAGTCTGGACCAGGACCTGCTGGCCCGCCTGATGGATCAAAACGCCCAACGCGCCGAACCGTTTGAAGGTCGACAGGTCATGTACGAGGCGCTGATCACCTCGGCCATCGACTCGGCCCGTCGGGCGGTGGAACTGGGGATGCGACCCGAGCAGGTCTTGCTCAGCTGCAAAGTCAGTGGCGTGCAGGATTTGATTTCGGTGTATCGAGAGTTGGCCCGCCGCTGCGACCATCCCCTCCATCTGGGGTTGACCGAGGCCGGCATGGGCACCAAAGGCACCGTCGCATCGACCAGCGCCCTCTCGATTTTGTTGCAAGAGGGCATCGGCGACACCATCCGCGTCTCTCTCACCCCTCAACCGGGCGAGTCGCGCACCCAGGAGGTGGTGATCGCCACCGAAATTCTGCAGGCCTTGGGTTTGCGGGTTTTTGTGCCCAGTGTCACCGCCTGTCCAGGCTGCGGGCGCACCACCAGCACCACCTTCCAAGAACTGGCCAAGCAGATTGACGATCACTTTCGCGCCCAGATGCCGGTCTGGCGGGCCATGTACCCGGGGGTTGAAAACCTCAAGGTCGCGGTCATGGGGTGCATCGTCAACGGACCCGGCGAGAGCAAGCATGCCGACATCGGCATCAGCCTGCCCGGCACCGGAGAATCACCGGCCGCACCGGTTTTTGTGGACGGTGAAAAAGTGGCCACCTTGCGCGGCGAAGGCATCGCGCAAGAGTTTCATCAGATGGTCGAGCAATACATTCAAAAACGCTTTGGCGTGTCTTCGACCACAGCCTGAACATCTCCAATCACCCAAGTCATGGCAGAAAAGTTATCCGCCGTCAAAGGCATGAACGATGTGTTGCCCAGCGATTCCCACGCCTGGGAGTGGTTGGAATCGCAGGTGCGCGAACTCATGCGCCGCCACGGTTATCGCAACATCCGCACGCCCATCGTCGAACCCACGGGCCTGTTCATCCGCGGCCTGGGCGAGGTGACCGACATCGTGGAAAAGGAGATGTACTCCTTCACCGACCGGCTCAATGGCGATTCTCTGACCCTGCGTCCCGAGGCCACCGCAGGGGTGGTGCGCGCCGTGGTCGAGCACAACCTGCTCTATGACGGCGGCAAAAGGTTGTACTACATGGGGCCCATGTTTCGTCACGAGCGTCCGCAGAAGGGGCGCTATCGGCAGTTTCACCAGATCGGCGCTGAAGCCCTGGGCTTTGCTGGTCCCGAGCTGGATGCCGAGATGATTCTCATGGCGCACCAGCTCTGGACGACCTTGGGTTTGCGTGACGTCCGGCTGGAACTCAACAGCCTGGGCGAGCCCTCCGAACGGGCCCGCCACCGCGCCGCGCTCATTGCCTACTTTGAGGCCCACGCCGAACACCTCGACGAGGAGGCCAAGCGGCGACTGCACAGCAACCCCTTGCGCATCCTGGACACCAAAAACCCGGCCATGCAGGCCTTGGTCGAAGGTGCCCCGAAGCTCATCGATCACCTGGGGGAGGCCTCGCTGCGTCATTTTGAGACCGTTCAAGCCATCCTCGACGCCAACCAAGTGGTCTACCGCATCAACCCCAGGCTGGTGCGTGGCATGGACTACTACAACCTGACCGTGTTCGAGTTCATCACCGATCAACTGGGCGCGCAAGGCACGGTGTGTGGCGGGGGCCGTTACGACCATTTGATCGAGCAGATCGGCGGCAAACCCGCCCCGGCCGTGGGTTGGGCCATGGGGGTCGAGCGTGTGCTTGAATTGCTCAAGTCCTCGGGCGCCCGCCCTGCCGCACTTGCCCCCGATGTCTATGCCATCGTTCCCGATGCCGCTGCTCTGCCCGAAATCATGGCCTTGCTCCAGCGGCTGCGCGGGTTGGGCGTGTCGGTGCAGATGCACGCGGGCACGGGTGAAGGCCTGGGCAGCATGAAGAGCCAGTTCAAAAAGGCCGATGCCAGTGGCGCCGAGCACGCCTTGATTTTTGGCGCCGACGAGTGGACCCAAGGCCATCTGACCTTGAAAGCCTTGCGCGACGGGCAGGGCGCCCAACGCCAGGTCGCTCTGGGCGACTGGGCACAGTGGGGCCCTGGTTTGCGCAAAAGCCCTTGACTTGGCCAGTCCCGTCTGGCCCTAAAATCGTTCTTTACCCTCTCATCACACGCACATGGCCACCCACCTCGACCTCGAAGAACAAGAACAACTCGACCAGATCAAGCACTTCTGGAAGCGTTGGGGCGACCTGATCACTTGGTTGCTGATTGCCGTCTTGGCCTCTTACGCCGCCTGGAACGGTTGGCACTGGTGGCAAAAGCGCAACGCGTCTCAAGCCGCGGTGTTGTACGGCACGGTTGAACAGGCCGCTCAGCAGGCCGATTGGGTCATGCTGGAGCGCGCCTTGGGCGACATCCAAAGCCGCTTTGCCTCGACCACCTTGGCCCACCATGCAGCCCTGTTGGCCGCGCGCAGCTACGAGGCCAAGGGCGATGCCGACAAAGCCAAGGCGGCCTTGCTGTGGGTGGCTCAAAAGTCGGACGACGAGGGCTTGGTGGCCCTGTCTTGGTGGCGTTTGGCCGGCCTGCAACTTGAGGCCAAGGACTGGGAGGGGGCCAAGACCAGCCTGAACGGGCGCAAGGTGCCGGCCTCATTCCAGGGGCTGTTTGACGAGCGCCTGGGTGACCTGGCGGCCTTGCAGGGGCAAACCGAGCAGGCCAAAGATTGGTATGTGAAGGCCTGGCAGGCGGGCGCCGCTGGATCGGAACACCGCCGCTGGATCGAAATCAAACTGGCCCCGCTGGGCGTGACGCCCAAGGAGAAGTCATGAAGCCGAACCCTGGGCTCGACCGATGGATTCGGCTGGGCCTGTCCCTGCTGTTGATCGCAGGTCTGAGCGCTTGCGGGGGCTTGTCGCGGCCCAAGCCCGTCGCCCTCGGTGCGGTCAACGTCACCCAGCCCGTCAACACCTTGTGGTCCCTGAACTTGGGCGACATCCAGGCCTCGATGGTCCCGGTCGTCACGCCTCAGGGCCAAGTGGTGATGGCCACGCAGGCGGGCGAATTGGTGTCGGCGCGCCTGAGCGATGGTCAGGTGACCGAGCGTGTCGCCCTGAACCTGGGGTTGTCCGCCGGCGTGGGCAGTGACGGGCGCCGCCATGCCCTGGTCACCCGAGACAATGTGTTGACCGTCGTTTCGCAGGGCAAAGTCCTGTGGCGCGAGCAGCTTTCCTCCCGCGTCTACACCCCGCCGTTGGTGGCGGGTGAGCGTGTTTTTGTGTTGCTGGCCGATCGCACCGTACAGGCGTACGACGGTGCCAGTGGCCGTGCGCTCTGGTCTCAACCCCGACCCGGTGAGCCTTTGGTGCTGAGCCAGACGGGGACCTTGATGGCCCATCAAAACACCTTGGTGGCGGGTTTGTCGGGCCGGTTGACGGGCTTTGACCCCACCACTGGACAGATCGTCTGGGACGCGCCCATGGCATCGTCGCGCGGACTCAACGACCTGGAGCGCTTGGTCGACATTGTCGGCTTGTCGACCCGCCACGACGCGCTGATCTGCGCCCGCGCTTATCTGGCCCAGGTCGGGTGCGTCGATGCCCGGCGAGGACAACTGGTCTGGTCGCGCAGCGCCCAGGGTGATCAGGGCCTGGGTGGCCTGGGCAGCATGGTCGTGGGCACCGAGGCCAATGGGCTGGTCGTGGCATGGCAACGCAACACCGGTGATCGCATCTGGGAGTCGGATCGACTCAAGTACCGCCGTTTGTCGGCCCCGGTGGTCACCGACAAGGCCGTCTGGATCGCCGATGAGGAAGGCCAGGTGTATGTGCTCAATCGCACCAATGGGCAATTGAGCAACCGCCTGTCTCTGGACGGATCGGCGTTGATCGCTCCGCCGATTCAACACAACCAGACCGTCATCATGGTCACCCGCAAAGGCCTGGTCAGGGCCATGCAAGCGCCCTGAAGCGGGGCAAAGACACCATGAAACCTGTCATTGCCCTGGTCGGTCGTCCCAATGTGGGCAAGTCCACCTTGTTCAACCGCATCACCAAGACGCGCGACGCCATCGTCGCAGATTTTGCCGGTTTGACCCGCGACCGCCATTACGGCAATGCCCGTCTGGGCAGCCGTGAATTCATCGTCATCGACACGGGCGGGTTTGAGCCCGATGCCACCAGTGGCATCTTCAAGGAAATGGCTCGGCAAACCCAACAAGCGGTGGCCGAAGCCGATGCGGTGATCTTTGTGGTCGACGCCCGAGAGGGTTTGTCGGCGCAGGACCACGACATCGCCAAGTACCTGCGCCGTTTGGGCAAGTCGTGCCTGCTGGTGGCCAACAAGGCCGAGGGCATGCAATCTGGACCTCAGCTCTCCGAGTTTTACGAGCTGGGTCTGGGTGAGGTGTTGCCGGTTTCGGCGGCCCACGGACAGGGCATCCGTGGCATGCTCGAGGCCGCGCTCGACCCCCTCTTCGAAGGGCTCGAGGACGACGACACGCCCGAAGCCGAAGAGGGCGTGATTCGCTTGGCCGTGGCGGGACGCCCCAATGTGGGCAAGTCGACCCTGATCAACACGTGGCTGGGTGAAGAGCGACTGGTGGCGTTTGACCTGCCAGGCACGACGCGCGATGCGATCCGGGTGCCATTTGAGAAGGGGGGTCAACGCTATGAACTGATCGACACGGCGGGTTTGCGGCGCAAAGGCAGGGTCTTTGAGGCGATCGAAAAGTTCTCGGTCGTCAAAACCCTGCAGGCCATCGAATCGGCCAACGTCGTCTTGCTGTTGCTCGATGCCACCCAGGGCATCACCGACCAGGACGCCCACATCGCAGGCTACATCCTCGAGAGCGGGCGGGCGGTGGTGCTGGCGGTCAACAAGTGGGACGCGGTCGATGCCTATCAGCGCGAACTGTTGCAACGTTCCATCGAAACGCGTTTGTCTTTCCTCAAGTTTGCCCGCCTGCACCTGATTTCAGCCAAAAAGCGCCAGGGTCTGGCCCCTTTGTGGCAGTCCATCCAATCCGCCTACAAGGCATCGATGTGCAAGATGTCGACCCCCATCCTGACCCGCCTGTTGCAAGAGGCGGTGCAGTTTCAGTCGCCCAAGCGCTCGGGCATGTTCCGCCCCAAGCCGCGCTACGCGCACCAGGGCGGCATGAATCCCCCGGTGATCGTCATCCATGGCAATTCCCTGGAGCACATCACCGACGCATACAAAAGGTTTCTCGAGGGCCGCTTTCGCAAAGCCTTCGATCTTGAGGGGACACCCCTGCGCATCGAGATGAAGACCTCGCACAACCCATATGCCGATTGAGTTTGTGGTATGGTTCACACATCGTTAACACGTGAGAACACGGAGAATATCGTGACCAACAAAGGACAACTGTTGCAAGACCCATTCCTCAATCTGCTTCGTCGTGAGCATGTGCCAGTGTCCATTTATCTGGTCAATGGCATCAAACTCCAAGGACAAATCGAGTCCTTCGACCAGTATGTGGTCTTGCTGAGAAACACCGTCACACAAATGGTCTACAAGCACGCCATCTCGACCATTGTCCCCGGGCGTGCCGTCAACTTCACCGCGTCCGAATCGGGTGAGGCCCCTGCGGCTTGAGTCCTTCCCCGTCTGACGCGCCCACCCCAGCCCTTTTGGTGGGCGTTGACTTTGGCCTGCCGCATTTTGACCTGGCGTTGGCCGAGCTGGCCGAGCTGGCCCGCACGGCTGGGCTGCACCCTGTGGCCCGCTTGACCTGCAAGCGCCAAGCCCCGGACGCGGCCTTGTTTGTGGGCAGCGGCAAGGCCGAGGAAATCAAGGCCCTGGCCGAGCAGCATGGGGCGCGAGAGGTTTTGTTCGACCAAGCCTTGAGCCCGGCGCAACAACGCAACCTGGAGCGGGCTTTGGGGCTGCCCGTCTACGACCGTACGCTGGTTATTTTGGAAATTTTCGCCCAGCGCGCCCGCAGCCACGAGGGCAAGTTGCAGGTCGAGCTGGCTCGATTGCAATACCTCAGCACCCGGTTGGTGCGACGCTGGTCCCACCTGGAGCGACAGCGTGGCGGCATCGGCGCGCGCGGCGGGCCTGGCGAAACCCAGATCGAACTGGATCGACGCATGATTGGCGAGGCCATGCGCCGCACCAAGGACCGACTGGAGCAGGTCAAGCGACAGCGGCACACCCAACGCAGACGCCGCGACAGCGGTTCTCATTTCGGCATCTCGCTGGTGGGTTACACCAACGCGGGCAAATCGACCCTCTTCAATGCCCTGGTCAAGGCCCGCGCCTACGCCGCCGATCAATTGTTCGCGACCCTGGACACCACGACCCGTCAGCTGTATCTGGGCGACGCCCAGGGCCGGGGTCGCTCGGTTTCGCTGTCCGACACGGTGGGTTTCATTCGCGATTTGCCCCATGGCCTGATCGACGCCTTTCAGGCCACCTTGCAAGAGGCGGCTCAGGCCGATTTGTTGCTGCACGTGGTGGACGCCGCCAACGCCGATTTCCCCGAGCAAATCGAGCAGGTCATGCGGGTGCTCAAAGAGATAGGGGCCGATCAGGTGCCCCAGTTGATGGTGTTCAACAAACTGGACGCCATCCCCCCCGAGCGTCGGCCCATTCAGGCGCATGACCACACCCTGGTTGCTGGCCGCACCATCGAGCGCGTGTTCGTCAGCGCCCAGTCTGGCGAAGGATTGCCCCTACTGCGCCAGGCGTTGGCTCGGAGGGCTTTGCCTGCATCGTTCGAAAATTGGGCACAATCGGAACATTGACCTCTGACCCACCGACATGAGCACTTTATACAGTCACATCCAAACCGGCCTGGCCCGACTTCGTGGGGTGTTCAACCTCAACGACGGTCGCTGGGGGCGCGGTGAAGGCCCCTCGGACCCCAAGGAGCCGCCCCGTGAGCAGCCGCAGCGTCCCACCTCAGGACCCCCTGATTTGGACGAACTGTGGCGTGACTTCAATCAAAAATTGGGCCGCCTGCTGGGGCAGCGTGGCCCGGGCCGTGGGGGACCTTCGGGGCCTTCTGAGCCGCGTCCGCCTGGGATGAAGGGCGCGGGCATCGGCGCTGGTTTGATCGGTGCCCTGGTGCTGGTGTTGTGGCTGGCTTCTGGGTTCTTCATTGTCCAAGAAGGTCAGCAGGCCGTGATCACCCAGTTTGGCAAATACCATTCGACGGTGGGCGCAGGTTTTAACTGGCGCATGCCCTGGCCAGTCCAGCGCCACGAGGTGGTGTTTGTGACCCAGATTCGCTCGTTGGACATCGGACGTGACACCATCATCCAGGCCACCGGTTTGCGCGAGTCGGCCATGCTCACCGAGGATGAAAACATCCTGGAGCTCAAGTTCGCCGTCCAATATCGGCTGACCGATGCCCGGGCCTATTTGTTTGAATCGAAAAACCCGATCGATGCCGTGGTTCAAACCGCCGAGACGGCCGTGCGCGAGGTGGTGGGCAGCATGCGCATGGACGCGGCCTTGTCCGAAGACCGCGATCAGATCGGTCCCCGCGTGCGCACCATCATGCAAGGCATTTTGGACCGTTACAACGTGGGCATCGAGGTTGTCGGCATCAACCTGCAGCAGGGCGGGGTCCGTCCGCCTGAGCAGGTTCAGTCGGCGTTTGACGACGTGCTCAAGGCCGGACAAGAGCGCGAACGCGCCAAGAACGAGGCCGAGGCCTATGCCAATGACGTGATCCCGCGTGCCGCGGGCACGGCCTCGCGCCTGCGCGAGGAGGCCCAGGGTTACAAGTCCCGCATCGTGGCCCAGGCCCAGGGCGATGCCCAACGTTTCAAGGCGGTGTTGAGCGAGTACCAGAAAGCGCCCCAGGTCACCCGTGATCGACTCTACATCGACACCATGCAGCAGATTTACAGCAACGTGACCAAGGTGATGGTCGAGAGCCGACAGGGCGCCAACCTGCTCTACCTGCCTCTGGACAAAATCATGCAAATGACCGCCGCTGCCGCCGTCGCCCCCGATGCGCCGACCGGCGCGACCCCAAGCAACCCAGCCGGCAATTTCGCGCCCAACGTGCCCGAGAGCCGCGCGCGTGGCGATGGCCGCCAGCGTGACCGCGATGGCCGTTGAAGGGAGCACATCATGAACAAACTCGGTTTTTACATCGCTTCCGTCTTGATCGCCCTGGCTTTGTTGGCGTCCACCGTTTTCGTGGTCGATCAGCGCCAGTTTGGCGTGGTCTATTCGCTCGGTCAGATCAGCCGCGTGATCACTGAGCCCGGCTTGCATTTCAAGATGCCCCCGCCGTTTCAAAACGTCAATTACATCGACAAACGCCTGTTGACCCTGGACAACGCCGACACCGAGCCCATGCTGACTGCTGAAAAGCAGCGCATGGTCATCGATTGGTACGTGCGCTGGCGCATCACGGCGCCTTCCGAGTACATCCGCAACGTCGGACTCGACGAGCGCGCGGGTGCGATCCAGCTCAGCCGGGTGGTGCGAAACGCCTTTCAAGAAGAGATCAACAAGCGCACCGTCAAGGAGTTGCTCTCTGCCAAACGCGAGACGCTGATGCAAGACGTCAAGGAAGAAGTTCAGGCCAAGGTCAAAGGCGCCAAACCCTGGGGCATCGATGTGGTTGATGTGCGCATCACCCGCGCCGACTATGTCGATACCATCACCGAATCGGTGTACCGCCGCATGGAGGCCGAGCGCAAGCGGGTCGCCAATGAGTTGCGCTCCACCGGTGCTGCCGAGGGTGAAAAAATCAGGGCCGATGCCGACCGCCAGCGCGAGGTCATCGTGGCCAACGCCTATCGCGAGGCCCAGAAGGTCAAGGGCGAAGGTGACGCCGAAGCCGCGCGCACCTATGCCGAGGCATTTGGCAAGGACCCCCAGTTTGCCCAGTTTTACCGCAGCCTCGAGGCTTACAAGGCCACCTTCAACAAAAAGAGCGACGTGATGGTGGTTGATCCCAGCAGCGATTTCTTCAAAAGCATGCGCGGCTCCGGCGCCAAATAAGGCGCTGGTCTGACCATGGATTTGGACAGCCTGCTGGCCGCCCTGGGGCTGGTCCTGATCATCGAGGGCGCCCTGCCTTTCGCGGCCCCGGCCCACTGGCGTCGCATGTTCACCGAATTGCTGCGCCACCACGATGGGCAAATCCGCTTTTTCGGGCTGATTTGTCTCGGCTTGGGTCTGATTTTGTGGCTCAGTTTTGGTGCCCAGGGCTGACAGCCCATCGCTGACGGGTAAAATCCCCTTTTTGTTTTCACCCCATCAAGTCATGTCCGCCTGGGTACTCCCGGATCACCTCGCCGACGCCTTGCCTGCCGAGGCCAGGCGCATCGAAGAATTGCGCCGCCATTTCCTGGATGCCGCGCGCAGTTTTGGCTACGAGCTGGTCATGCCCCCCATGTTGGAGCACATCGAGTCGCTTCTGAGCGGCACGGGCAGCGCGCTGGATCTGCAAACCTTCAAGCTGGTCGATCAATTGTCGGGGCGAACCCTGGGTTTGCGTGCCGACACCACCCCTCAGGTGGCCCGCATCGACGCCCACTTGCTCAACCGCAGCGGCCTGACCCGCCTGTGCTATTGCGGACCGGTTTTGCACACCCGCCCCGAGGGGCCTTTTGCCAGCCGCGAGCCCTTGCAGCTGGGCGCCGAGCTCTACGGCCACAGCGGCCTGGAGGCCGACCTGGAGGTGCTCGATCTGGCCATCCAGGGGCTGCGCCTGGCCGGCTTGGGCGAGCTGGTGATCGACCTTGGGGATGCCCGCATTTTGCCGACCGTGCTCGAAGGTCAAGACCTGTCTGCCGCTCACCACGCGGCTCTGTTGGCGGCGCTGGTGGCCAAAGACGCCTCGGCATTGGCGGCGCTGTCGGGTCATTTGTCCCCAGCCGTGCGCCAAGCCCTGTCGTTTCTGATCCGCGCCTATGGCGATGTCGAGGTGCTGGCGCAGGCCGAAACCGCATTGGAGGCTTGGCCTGCGGCCTTGCAGGCCATCGCCGATCTGCGCGCTTTGTCGAGCCAACTGCAGCAGCCGGTCATGTTTGACTTGGCCGACGCCCGTGGTTACGCCTATTACAGCGGCATTCGCTTCGCGATCTACGTGCCCAAGTTGCACGAAGCCTTGCTGCGCGGGGGGCGCTATGACGAGGTGGGTGCCGTCTTCGGTCGTCGCCGCGCCGCCGTGGGCTTTAGCTTGGACCTCAAGGCCTTGGTGGCCTGCGTGCCCGCGACGCCGCACCACGCGGCCATCCGCGCCCCTTGGTCACCCGACGCCGGCTTGCGCGCCGCCATCGCCCGTTTGCGCGAGCGCGGTGAAACCGTGATCTGCGCTTTGCCAGGACACGAGAGTGAGACCCATGAATTTCTGTGCGATCGAGAGCTGACCTGCGAAGCGGGCCAGTGGATCGTGCGTCCCCTTTGATTTTTTTCAACGAGTAACAGGCATGAACATCACCCGAGGACGACACGTGGTCGTGGTGGGCACCCAATGGGGTGACGAAGGCAAGGGCAAGCTGGTCGATTGGTTGACCGAGACCGCCACCGGGGTCATCCGCTTTCAGGGGGGGCACAATGCGGGGCACACCCTGGTGATCAATGGGGTCAAGACCGCCTTGCACCTGATTCCCAGCGGCATCATGCGCGCCGGCGTGCGTTGCTACATCGGCAATGGCGTGGTGTTGTCGATCGCCAAGTTGCTCGAAGAAATCGCAGGCCTGGAGAAAGCCGGCGTCGAGGTGCGTTCGCGGCTGCGCATCTCCGAGGCCTGTCCGCTGCTCCTGCCTTACCACTCGGCGCTGGACGTGGCCCGTGAGGCGGCGAAAGAAAAGTCGGGTCAGGCCAAGATTGGCACCACGGGTCGCGGCATCGGTCCCGCCTACGAGGACAAGATCGCGCGCCGCGCCCTGCGGGTGCAAGACCTGAAACACCCGGAGCGCTTTGCCGCCAAGCTGCGAGAAAACCTGACACTGCACAACCATGTCTTGACCGACATCTTGCACGCGCCAGCCCTGAATTTTGACGCCATCTTCAACGAAACCATGGAACAGGCGCGGCAGATTCTGCCCATGGTGGCCGACGTGTCGCGGGAGCTCAACGAGGCCCACGCTCGGGGCGAGAACCTGTTGTTCGAAGGCGCCCAGGGCACTTTGCTCGATGTCGACCACGGCACCTACCCTTTTGTCACCAGCAGCAACTGCGTGGCTGGCAATGCCGCCGCTGGCTCGGGCGTCGGTCCGCACCTGTTGCACTATGTGCTGGGCATCACCAAGGCCTATTGCACCCGCGTCGGGGGTGGCCCATTCCCGACCGAACTGGAATGGGAGAAAGAGGGTACCCCCGGCTGGCACATGGCGACCGTGGGGGCCGAAAAAGGGACCACGACGGGGCGTTCACGCCGTTGTGGCTGGTTCGACGCCGCCTTGCTCAAACGCAGCGCCCAGGTCAATGGATTGACCGGCTTGTGCATCACCAAACTCGACGTCCTCGATGGTTTGAGCGAACTCAAGTTGTGCGTGGGTTACATGCTCGATGGCGAGCGCATCGACTTGTTGCCCCTTGGGGCCGATGACATCGAGCGTTGCGAACCGATTTACGAGACCCTGCCAGGCTGGACGCAAAGCACGGTGGGCGTGACCCGTCACCAGGACCTGCCACCCCAGGCCCAGCGTTACTTGAAGCGCATCGAAGAAACCTGCGGTGTGCCCATCCACATCGTCTCGACCAGCCCGGACCGAGACCACACCATTTTGCTGCGCCACCCCTACGTGGCCTGAACGCCCTTCACCCTTTTTTTCACGGAGGTCCCATGCTCACCGAAGACGGCAAACACCTGTATGTCTCGTATGACGAATACCACAACCTGATCGAAAAGCTGGCCCTCAAAATCCACCTCTCCGGTTGGCAGTTCGACACCATTTTGTGCCTGGCCCGGGGCGGCATGCGTCCGGGGGACATCTTGTCGCGAATCTTTGATGTGCCGCTGGCCATCATGTCCACCAGCTCCTATCGTGCCGAAGCGGGTACGGTGCAGGGGCACCTGGACATTGCCCGTTACATCACCACCCCAAAAGGCGAAATCGCGGGGCGCGTGCTGTTGGTCGACGATCTGGCCGACACGGGGCACACCCTGAAAGCCGTGGTCGACATGCTCAAAACCAATTACGCGCCGATCACCGAGTTGCGCAGCGCGGTCATTTGGACCAAAGGCGTTTCGACTTTCCAGCCCGACTATTCGGTCGAGTACCTGCCGACCAACCCCTGGATCCACCAACCTTTCGAGCCATATGACTCGATGCGACCCGCGGCCCTGATGGAGAAGTGGAAGGTCTGAGGACCCTGGGCGTGCGCCACGACCAAGACCCCAAGCTCAGCGGGTTGATCCATCACCCGTATCGTGCCCCCGCGGGCTTTGAAGCCCCTCAGATCGGTGTCTTCAAGGCTTCGACGGTTTACTTTCCCACGGTCGACGCGCTGCGAGCCCGGGACTGGCGAGAGAAGGCGGGCTACACCTATGGCCTGCATGGCACCCCCACCACCTATGTCCTCGAAGAGCGCATCGCCCACTTGGAGGGGGGCGTGCAAACTGTTCTGGTGCCCAGCGGACTGAGTGCCATCAGCACCACCGCATTGGCCTTGTTGGCCACCGGTGACGAGGTGTTGATCCCGGACAACGCGTATGGTCCGAACAAGGCTTTTGCCGAAGGTGAGTTGGCCCGCATGGGGGTCACCCACCAGTGGTATGACCCGATGGATGTGGCCGACCTGGCGCGTCGCATCGGCCCCAAGACCCGCCTGGTGTGGCTCGAAGCCCCGGGCTCGGTCACCATGGAGTTTCCGGACCTGGTGGCCCAGGTTCAACTGTGCCGCCAACGCGGTGTGACCGTCGCCTTGGACAACACCTGGGGCGCGGGCTTGGCGTTTCGACCGTTTGACCTCTTGGGGGATGGCGCTGTGGGCGTTGATGTCAGTGTGCATGCCTTGACCAAATACCCCAGCGGAGGCGGCGATGTGCTCATGGGAGCCATCACCACCCGCGACGCGGGACTGCATCAACGCATCAAGCTCTGTCACATGCGCCTGGGTTTGGGGGTCGGGGCCAACGATGTTGAAGCCTTGTTGCGCTCGCTGGCCAGCATCGGGGTGCGCTACGTGGCCCAGGATCAAGCGGCCCGTCGCTTGGCGGCCTGGTTGGGCGAGCAACCGTTCTGTGTTCAGGTGCTGCACCCCGCGTGGCCCGCTTCCCCTGGGCACGCCCATTGGCGACAGGTCTGTGCCCAAGGGGGACACGGCGCGGCGGGTCTGGCGGCGGGGCTCTTCAGCATGGTCGTTCGAGCCGATCTGGGGCAGGATCGTGTCGATGCCTTTTTAAATGGCTTGCGTCTGTTCAAGCTGGGTTACAGCTGGGGTGGGCCGGTCAGCCTGGTGGTGCCCTATGCCCTCAAGACCATGCGCCAATTGCCCACTTCGCACCTCAAGTCGGGTGCTCTGTTGCGTTTTTCTCTGGGGCTGGAAGCGGTCGACGACCTGATCGACGACCTCGCGCAATCGGCCCGGTTGCACCTGGCCTGATCACTTCATTTCAAAACCCACCGGGCCTTCGGGCGATTCGGGATGGTGGCGCAGCTCGATCACGCAGCCCCGGATCGGTATCTCGGCCACGCCGGGTCCCAAGCGCGGTTGCAGCGACGGTCCCAGCAACTGACGGTAGCGCTCAACCGAGGTGCCCAGGTCGGTGACCGAGACGATGACACGGGCCACGCCACGGGCCCCATTGGGGTGGCGGCGCAGCTCACCCTCGGGCACCCGCAAGGCCCGTGGGGTCACGTCGCCGCACAAAAAGGGCAGATCGCGGGTTTTTTGGCGGGCGGTGGTCCACTTCAACTCGACGCCGTCGGGTCGCTGGCGGCCCCCGTCGATCGGACCGACGATGTCAAGCCCGCGCCCTTGCGCATCGGCCACCAGCTGAGTGGTGTCGTGGGGCAACAGGGCAAAGTCAATCAAGCCTTCGCCCTGCTGCTGCAAGATGTGCCACCAGGCCTCGGCAGGCGCATCGGACGACCAGGTGATGAGTTCGAAATAAGACCCATCTTCGAACACCACCAAGGCGTTGTGTGACAAACGCCCCGGGTGTTTGCCCCCCACGACGACGTGGTAGCCTTGCTCACGGTGGCGCTTCATCGCCAATTCCAGGTCATGGACGGCGATCACCAGGTGATCGAGGGGCATCGCGTCGTCAGAGGTGTTCATGGTCATTGCTCCAGTTTGATGCGGGTCTCACGCACAAAGGCGGACCAGCGCTCGTATTGGTCGCGCGCATAACGGTCGACGGCCGGTCCATCGGTGGCCATGACCTCAAAGCCGCCAGCACTGAGTTTGCCGTGCACTTCGGGGTGACTCAGGGTGGCTTTGAAGTCTTCGGTCAGCTTTGCCAGCACCGGTGTGGGCGTCGCCGACGGCGCGAAGATGCCGATCCAAGAGTAGGCCTCGAAGCCGGTAAAACCCGATTCCGCGACGGTGGGGACGTTGGGCAAGTCGGCCAGCCGCTTGCCGCCGGTCACGGCCAGGGCCTTGACCTTGCCGGCCTGAATCTGCGCCCGCAAGGCGGCATAACTCAGCAATGTGATCTGGCTGGTGTCGCCGAGCACCGCCTGCACGGCGGGTCCACCCCCGCCAAAGGGCACGTGCAGCACGTCCACTTTGGCGCGGCGTTTGATGTCTTCCATCACCAGGTGGTTCATCGATCCCAAGCCCGTGGAGGCATAGCTGAATTTGCCCGGTTGCTGGCGCGCTTCTTCCAGAAAGCCGCGTAAATCGGTCGATTTGACGCTGGCGCTGGCGGCGATCACCAAGGGGAAGCGCACCGCCAGCGTGACGCCGGCAAAGTCCTTGAAGGTGTCGTAGGGCAGGTTGGGCTTGGCGATCGGATTGATCGCGTGCGAGTCAAAACACACCAACAAGGTGTTGCCGTCGGGTGCGGCCTTGGCCACGAACTGGGTGCCCACCTGGCTGGCGGCACCGGGTTTGTTTTCAACCACCACCGGTCGACCGATCCGAGCGGACAGCACGGGCTGCAAGATGCGTGCGGTGATGTCGGTGCTGCCCCCCGGAGGGAAAGTCACGATCAGTCGAACGGTGTTGTCGGCCTGGGCGAGCGCGCCCAAGGGCAGGCCCAAGCCACAGGCTGCGGCGGTTGTCAGCCACTGGCGGCGATGGATGGCATACATGTGTTTACTCCTTTCACAAAATCATTCATTCAACCCATCCACTGGCTGACCGGCGTGGCCGCGTCTTGCAATTGCTGCGAGACCACGTCGATCAAGGCCGGACCAGGGTGGGCCAGGGCGGCCCGTATGGCGGCATCGAGCAGCGCCGGGTCTTCGACCCGCCACGACTTGACCCCAAAGGCTTCGGCCACCCGAGCGTGCTCGGTGCGACCAAAGTCGACCGAGAAGTAGCGCTCATCGTAGCCGACCTTTTGGCTGGCCTTGATCCAACCAAAGACGGTGTTGGAAAACACCACCATCTTGAGCGGAACCTGCCGTCGCACGATGGTTTCGAGCTCGCCGCAGGTGAAGCCAAAGCTGCCGTCGCCCATGACCGCGACCACGGTGTGATCGGGGCGTCCGAACCAAGCCCCCACGCCGGCCGACATGGCGTAACCCAGTGCGCCGTGGGCGCGGTTGGTGATGAAATGACGTCCGGGCACGGTCGAGTTGTGGAAATAGGCCGAAAAGTAGGGGCAGGGCGTGCCGGGGTCGGCCACCAGAATGCTGTTCGGGGGCAGCAAGCGATTGAGCGCATCGACGACACGCTCAGGCTTGATCGGGCGCTCGAGAGAGGCGGCCAGGGGCGCGAAGCGGGCCCATTTGGCGGCCCGGGTGCGCTCGGCCAGTGCCCGGCCGTCGACCGCGTCGGTCCGTGGGTGGTGTCGCAGGCGTTGGGCCAGGGCTTCGTTGAGCGCACGCAGGCTGAGCAGGGCATCACCGACCATGGGGGCATCGGTGCGGTAATTGGCCCCGACCGTCGCGGCGTCCACGTCCAGATGGATGACCTTGACCTGGCGATCGGGGACCTTCCAGTGCTCGGTGGCGGTCGAGCCCACTCGGCAACCGATGAACAGCACCAGGTCGGCTTGTGCGACCACCTCACGGGTGGCGTCGATGCCGCCGTTGGAGCCCACCACGCCGGCGTTGAGCGGGTGGTGGTCGGCCAAACAGCCCTGGCCGCTGACGGTCGTGACCAGCGGGGCATTGAGCAGAGTGACCAGGCGATCGAGTTCGGTGCTGGCGCCTGAAATCACGACCCCGCCCCCACAAAAGATGACCGGGGAGCGGGACTGGGCGAGCAGAGCAGCGGCGCGCTCGATGTCCTTGGGGTCGGCCATGGAGCGCAAGGCGGGCACCTGCTCCATTCCGGGTTGGGCCCAGACGTCGGTGGGATCGGCCTCGTGTTTCTGGATGTCGTAGGGCAAGCCGATGTGGGCGGCACCCGGACGACCGGTGGTGATGGTCCGAAAGGCGGTACGCACCGCATGCGGGATCTGATCGACCCGGTCGATCACCGTGTTCCAGCTGGTCAGGGGTTTGTACAGGGCACGTTGGTCCAGTTCGGTCAAGGGGAATCTGCCCCGCGAGCCGACCGAGATGTCGCTGGTGATGGCCAGCAGGGGCACCGACGATTCATTGGCCTCGATCACCCCGGGCAGGATGTATGTGGCGCCGCCCCCGCTGGGGCCCTCGCACACGCCCACCCGCCCCGTGACGCGGGCATAGCCATCGGCCATGTAGGCCGCGCTGCGCTCGTCGCGCGTGAGCACGTGGTCGATGCCATGGTCCAGTCTGGCCAAAGCGTCGTAATAGGGCAGGCTGGTGTCACCGCACAGGCCAAAGATGTGTTTCACGCCGTACAGTTGCAACATGCGCACCAGCGCGTCGGCTCCATTCATAAAAACTCCTTGAGGGGTGAGGTCAGACCCAGCCCATGAGGCCCAAAGTGGCCCCCATGGCCAGCAACCAGAGCAAATGGATTTTGGTGTTCAGAACCGCGATCACCGTGACCCCCATGAGCAACCACAGCCCCAGGTCATCGGGCCAGTGGTCGTGGCGCGACTGCATGAGCCAGCCGGTCGAGGTCATCAGCCCAATCACGATCGGGGCCATGCCGGCTTTGAAGGCCCGCACGCCTATGCGCTCGCGCTCGCGGTGCAACCACTGGGTGATGTTGTAGGTCAATAGGGAAGAGGGCAAAAGCACGCAAGTCAGACAGGCGATGGCCAAACCCACGGCGCAGGCCCAAGCCCAGGGGCCCGCTTGCAAGCCGCCAGCGGCCTGCAAGCCGATGTTCCATCCCATGAGGGCGACGAACATGACGTTGGGACCTGGGGCGATCTGACCCAAGGCCACCGATTGAACAAACTGGTCGTCGCTCAGGTACTGATGCTCGTCGACCAAAAAACGGTGCATCTCGGGCAGGGCCGAAATGGCGCCGCCGACGGCCAGCAGGGACAGCCCGCAAAAGTGCAACAAGACGCCCCAGAGGTCGGACGACGTCATGCAGCCCCCCCCGATTCCAATCGCTGGATTTGTCGCCAGGCCCACAGGCAGGACACGCCACCTAAGCCCAACAGGGCCCAGGCCAATGGCCAGCGCAAAACGGCCACGCAAACAAAGGCCAACGCGGCCCACGCCAACCCCAGGCCGTATCCGAGTGGGTTGTTGCGCAAGGCCGGGACCAGCTTCAGACCCGTGGCCAGCACCAGGCCCGCCACCACGGCGCCCATGCCGCGCAATGCGGCCTGCGCCGCCCAGGTGTGGGAAACGCTGTCGTACAGGGCCGCCAAAGAGAGCACCAAAGCGCCAGGCACCAACAGGAGTCCTGCGAGCGCGGCCAGGGCGCCACGCACGCCAAATTCGCGCGAGCCGATCATGATCGAGAGGTTGATCACATTGGGGCCAGGCAGGGCTTGGGCGACCGACCAGTCCTCGACGAACTGCTCTCGGCTGAGCCACTGCTTCTTCTCGACCAATTCGCGCTGAACCACCGCCAGCACGCCGCCAAAGCCTTGCAAGGCCATCCACAGAAACGAGGTGAACAGGTCGGTGCAGGACTGCGGCCTGGCCTGGGCTGGGCTCATACCGTCATGCCACCTGAGACTTCGAGGACCGCGCCGTTGACATAACTGGCTTCGTCGCTGGCCAAGAAAGCGTACACATTGGCGATCTCTTCGGGCAGCCCGAGTCGCTTCAAGGGCACCCGCTCAGCCATCGATTCGATCACTTTTTCTGGCATGGTCGACAAGATCGGGGTCTGCACAAAGCCCGGTGCCACGGCGTTGACACGCACCCCTTTGGGGCCGAGCTCACGGCCCCAAGTCTTGGTGAAGCCGATGACGCCAAATTTGCTTGCGGCGTAGTTGGTTTGACCAAAGTTGCCGTAGACACCCACCACCGACGAGGCGTTCAGGATGACCCCGCTGCCTTGCGCCACCAGGGTGTCGGCCACCGCTTGGGCACAGTGAAAAACACCCCGCAGGTTGACGTCGATGACCCGATCAAATTGCTCCAGGGTCATTTTCTGCAGGCGAGCGTCTTGGGTGATGCCGGCGTTGTTGACCAAGACATCGATGCGTCCGAATTCTTTCAGGACCCGCTGAACCATGGCATCGACCATCTCACGTTGGGTCACGTCAACCACCAAGCCCAGGGCGGGCACGCTGAAAGCACGACATTGCTCGACCGCCGCGTCAACTTGGGCTTGCTGGATGTCGCAGGCCACGACCGTGGCCCCTTCGGCGGCGAACTTGAGGGCGGTGGCCAGGCCGATGCCTTGGCCGGCGCCCGTGATGATCGAGACCTTGCCGGCCAGGCGGGGCTTGCTCATGCGCTGGGGTTCCTGTGGTGTGCTGAATCAATGGTTGGACAAGCGTGATCATATCGGCGCTGGGCGCGTCGGCCTGTCGCACAAAAACCAGTATAGTCATTTCATGACTTTGCCAGCCCCTGCGGTGTTGCCCCTGCCCACCGGTCCATTTGAAGCCCTGCCTTTTTTGCGCGGGGCCATTGGGGTCTTTGATTCAGGGGTGGGGGGGCTGTCGGTGTTGCGGGCGATCCGCGACCAGTTGCCCCAGGAACAGCTGGTTTATGTCGCCGACTCGGGTCACGCCCCCTATGGCGATAAGCCAGCATCCCACATTGTGGATCGCACCCTCTCGGTGGGCCTTTGGCTGGCCCAGCAGGGCGTGCGCGCCATCACCGTGGCTTGCAACACCGCCACCGTGACTGCCGTGCAGGCCTTGCGCGAGCGCACCCACTTGCCGGTCGTGGCGATCGAGCCCGCCATCAAGCCAGCGGTGAGCCTGACCCAAACCGGTGTGGTGGGGGTGCTTGCCACCCAGCAAACGATCCAGAGCGAGGGCGTCGCCAAACTGGTGGAACGGTTTGGCCGGGGTGTGCGTGTCGTGTTGCAGGCCTGCCCGGGCTGGGTTGAACGGGTCGAGCAAGGTGACCTGGACAGTGCCGAAACCCTGGCGATGGTGACCCGCGACACCGAGCCTTTGCGGGCGGCGCACGCCGACGTCTGGGTGCTGGGCTGCACCCATTACCCCTTTTTATGGCCTGCCTTGAGCCGTTGCGCGGGCCCGTCGGTGCAACTCATCGATCCGGCCCAAGCCGTGGCCCGCGAACTGGTGCGGCGTCTGCCCCCGGCGTCGCCGCAGGCCCCGTCCTCCCCCCCATTGACCTTTTTCACCAGCGGGGACGTGGGGCAGGCCCAACGCGTCATCACCCATCTTTGGCACGACCTTTGAATCCCAAGGGCATGCCGCGGCGAACGGACAAAAAGTGGGGTGAGGGCCTACACTATCGACCATGAACGCGCCCGCCGATGTCTCCTTTTTTCCACGCGACGCCAAACCCCTGAGCAGTTACCGCAAGTACTGGGCGCAGCGCTTTGGCGTGGCGCCTTTCTTGCCCATGAGCCGCGACGAAATGGAGCGTCTGGGGTGGGACAGTTGCGACATCATTTTGGTCACCGGCGACGCCTATGTGGATCACCCCAGTTTTGGCATGGCCGTGATCGGGCGCATGTTGGAAAACCAGGGCTTTAGGGTCGGCATCATCGCGCAACCCGACTGGTCCAGCGCCGAGCCCTTCAAGGTGTTGGGCAAGCCCAATCTGTTTTGGGGCGTGACCAGCGGCAACATGGATTCGATGATCAACCGTTACACGGCCGATCGAAAAATCCGCAGCGATGATGCCTACACCCCCGGTAATGTGGGCGGCAAGCGCCCCGATCGCGCCGCCATCGTCTACAGCCAGCGCTGCCGCGAGGCTTTTCCCCAGGTTCCCATCGTGCTGGGTGGGATCGAAGGCAGCCTGCGCCGCATCGCCCACTACGATTATTGGAGCGACAAGGTGCGTCGCTCGATCGTGCTGGACAGCAAGTGCGACCTCTTGCTGTACGGCAATGCCGAACGCGCCATCGTCGAGGTCGCTCATCGACTGGGGGCGCGCCAGCCGATTGAGCAGATCACCGACGTGCGCGGTACCGCGTTCGTGCGCCGCGACGCCCCCGAAGGCTGGTTCGAGATCGACTCCACCACCATCGACACCCCCGGCCACGTCGAGGCCCATGTCAACCCCTATCTGATGATCAGCGAGCAGGCCCAAGCCCAGGGCCAAGACTGTGCCCGCCAGCAAGAGGCCGAAGCGGTGGCACAGGGCGTGCGCGGCCAGACCCAACGCATCGACGTCAGTGCCCTCTCGGGCCTGAAGGGACGCGGTGCCCACAAAGTACCCCCGCGCGAGAAAAGCGTGATTCGACTGCCCAGCTACGAGCAGGTCAAAGACGATCCGGTGCTGTATGCCCACGCCAGCCGCGTGTTGCACCTGGAAACCAACCCTGGCAACGCACGCGCCCTGGTGCAGGCCCACGGCAGCGGACACACCGGACGTGACGTTTGGATCAATCCACCCCCGATCCCGCTGAGCACCGCTGAAATGGATCTGGTGTTTGACTTGCCGTATGCCCGCAGCCCCCACCCGGCCTACGCCGACGCCATGGGTGGCCACGACGGCGAGACCAAAATCCCGGCGTGGGAGATGATCCGCTTTTCGGTCAACATCATGCGCGGTTGCTTTGGCGGTTGCACCTTTTGCTCGATCACCGAGCACGAGGGTCGCATCATCCAAAGCCGCAGCGAAGCTTCGATCCTGCGCGAGGTCGAGGACATCCGCGACAAGGTCAAGGGTTTCACCGGCGTCATCTCGGACTTGGGCGGGCCGACCGCCAACATGTACCGCCTGGGCTGTCGCAGCCCCGAGATCGAGGCCGCCTGCCGCAAGCCCAGCTGCGTCTACCCCGGCATCTGCCAAAACCTGACCACCGACCATGGGCCGCTGATCCGCCTGTACCGCAAGGCGCGCACCTTGCCAGGGATCAAAAAAATCCTGATTGGCTCGGGACTGCGCTACGACCTGGCGGTGCAGTCACCCGAGTACGTCCGCGAATTGGTGCAGAACCATGTTGGCGGTTACCTGAAAATCGCCCCCGAGCACACCGAGGAGGGGCCACTGTCAAAAATGATGAAGCCAGGCATCGGGACCTACGACCGGTTCAAGGAGATGTTTGACCGCTTCAGCGCCGAGGCAGGCAAAAAGCAGTACCTGATTCCTTATTTCATCGCCGCTCACCCGGGCACCCGCGACGAGGACATGGTCGAACTGGCCCTGTGGCTCAAGCGGCACGGCTTCCGGGCCGATCAGGTGCAGACCTTCTACCCCAGCCCCATGGCCACGGCCACCGCGATGTACCACAGTGGTCGCAACCCCTTGCGCAAAATCACGCCGACCAGCGAGGCTGTCGACATCGTGCGGGGAGAGCGTCGCCGACGCTTACACAAGGCGTTTTTGCGTTACCACGATGCCAACAACTGGCCCTTGTTGCGAGAGGCCCTGCGCGCCATGGGACGCGCCGACCTGATCGGCAACGGCAAGCACCACCTGATCCCGACCTGGCAGCCGCAGACCGATGGGTCTTACACCAGCGCACGGCGCAAGAACAGCACGCCGGGTGGTGCATCGGTCCAGCCCCCGGGCACGCGTGCGCCGCGCAAGGGCAATTTCCAGACCCAGCACACCGGGCTGCCCCCGCGTCGCAAGGCTTGAGGGTCAATGGCCTTGGAGCAAGGCCAACAACGCGTCTTTCCAGAACCTGGGTGAACCCAAGGTCGCGTGCCCCAGCGTTTGTTCCGACGCGGGGATCCAAAGGCTGCGACCCCGAGGGATGCGCGACATGGCCTGTTCCATCAACCCCAATTCGGGCGGGTTGCGCTCGTCGTCGGTGTTGTTGATCGCCAGCACTTGTGCTTGGATCTTTTCCAGGGCCACGCCGCCATCGTAATCGGCCCCGGCCTCATACTGGTAAAGCGCATCATTGGCATCGGCGACCGGGGGTTGTTCCAGGCGCTGGTTCAGCCAAGCATCGGCCGCCGCCCGATTCGGACCCAGTCGGTACAACCCCCGGGTACCGCCGCTGGTGGCCACCGCGTAAAAGACCAGCGCGGCTTGCCCCAGGCGGGGTTGCGTGGTGTAGTTCCCCGCCATCCATTCGGGGTCGTTCTGAATGGTATCGATCACCAGGCGACGCATCATCCAGTTGCGACCTGACATCGGGGCGGGCATGCAGGCCATGGGAACCGCCAGTTCCATGAAGGCGGGGTGGTGTTGGGCCCACAGCCAAGTGTGCATGCCACCCATCGAATAGCCCAACATCAATCGCACCCGACTCAAGCCCAAGCACTCGGTGAACAGGCGGTGCTGGGCCTGCACCATGTCCAGGTAGTTGTAGCGGGGGAAGCGGCGCCGCAGACCATCCGAGGGTTTGCTGCTGCGGCCACTGCCCAGCGCGTCGGGCACGATCACCCGGTGGCGCGCAAGGTCCAAGGCCTGACCAGGGCCAAACAGGGTGCGGTGCCACTCGGGGGTGAGCAGGGTCTGAGCCGAGCCGTTGGTGCCGTGCAGCAAGATCACGGGTTCGCCCTGCGGATCGCCCAGGGTGGTGCAGTGCAGGCGCAGCTCGGGCAAGACCTCGCCGCTTTGAAAACGAAAATCCTTCAGGGTGTGGGTCTGTTGCTCGGGGGTCATGGCCATTGCCGTCGGGGGTGGGGAATGGGTGGGGAAGACAGCGGCTGATCAGGCGGGTTCGGAAATTTCGATCAGGTTGAGGTCTGGGTCGCGGACGTAGACCGACCGGATTTTCTGGGTCGCCCCGGTGCGCAGGACCGGGCCTTCCAGGATCGGCCAACCCACTTGCCGCAGGTGTTCGATCACCCGATCCAGCGGGCGATCGGCCAGAAAGCACAGGTCAAGCGCGCCAGGCACCGGCAAATGGGCCTTGGGATCGTGTTCGCGGCCTTTGACGTGCAGGTTGATTTTCTGTGTCCCGAACTTAAAGGCCTTGCGCTCGACCGGTGGCGTACCACCGATGACGGTCTCTCCTGTCATGCCCATGACGCGGGTGTAAAAGTCCACGCAGGCAGCTTCGTCGGTGGTGGTCAGCACCAGGTGGTCCAGGTGATCGATCATGGCTTACTCCAGGGGGTGCATCGGAATGTCGTGGCGTTGGGCCAAACGCTTGAGTTGGGCGCGCGTCTGGGTCGAGAACCAGTCGCGCAGGCCCTGGTGAATGTGGGCTTGTTCCATATGAGCGAGGTCGCCAGCCACCGGCAGACCGGCGACCGCGCACAACGATCGGGCGAAATGTGGCTCCAGCGCCGCCACGGCGACGCGCCCGTTTTTGCAGGCGTAGACCCGGTACCCGGCATGCGCGCCCCCGACCGCACCGTCGCCCTTGGTCAACCCCCAAGTTCGGGGCAGCCCCAAGTAGGCGGCCGCATCGCTGAGCGCGATGGGGTGGATGCCACCGCGGCCTTGCGAGCGACCCGGTCGCTCGCGCAGCCACAGGGCCCGCAACACGGTTTCCGTGACCAGCAGCGAGCCCCCCATGTCGGCAAACAGGCTGGCGGGCAGTTGCAAGCCATCGACCAGGCCCCTTTCGGCCATGTAGGTCAAGTCGTGTCCGGGCTCTTCGGCGTGTGGCTCGGGGGCGCCGAAGATGGGCACCTGGATCAGCGCGGGGTACTGGCGTTGCAGGGCCTTGGGCGAAAGCCCCAGCTTGACCAGCGCCGAGGGGCGAAACGAGGTGATCAACACGTCACTCGCGGCCAACAGGGTGTGCAAACGTCGCTGCCCGGCTGGGGTTTTCAGGTCGGCACGGACCACCTTCAGTCCTTGGTGCATGGTTTCATACGCCAGGGGCTTGTAGTGTGACATGGGGTCGCCACTGCCACCGCCCGGTGCCAAGGGTTCCAGTTTGGTGCAGCGGGCCCCCATGCCCCTGAGCCGCATGACGGCGGCCGGTCCAGGCAGGTTCAGGGCCAGGGTCAAGACGCGCACGCCGCGCAAGGTGGTGGAGGATGGGGTCATGGTTGCTCTCTTTTCAGGCCCAGCGATTATCGCGTCCACCTAGTGACGCCGCACGCCAAGCCTGCCTTGCAGAAACAGGCTGTAGCGGGACAAGGCAAAACAACAAGAGAAATAAATGGCCGCGATGAACAGGTAGGCCTCGATCTTGAACGGCCGCCAATCGGCGTCGCCGGACAAGGCCAGCGACATGGCCCCAGAGAGCTCGTAAAGGCTCACGATGGTCACCAGCGAGGTGTCTTTGAAGAGGCCGATGAAGTGGTTGACCAGGCCAGGCAAGGCGTGGGTCAGCGCCTGCGGCAGCACGATGTGCCGCTGCAAATCGACATGGCCCAAGCCCAAGGCGGTGCCGGCCATCACTTGACCAGGCGCGACCCCCTGCAAGCCCCCGCGCACCACCTCGGCCAGGTAAGCAGCCAGGAACAGCGACAGGGCCAGGGTCACCCGCCACAAGACATCGGGGGTGTGGCCGGCTGGCCACAACAAGGGAAGCATGAAACTGGCCATGAACAACACGCTCACCAAGGGCACCCCGCGCACGATCTCGATCAGGGCCGCGCACAGGTGGCTGATCATGGGCATGCGCCCGGTGCGCCCGAGGGCCAGCAACACCGACAGCGGAAAGGCCAGCGTGATCGCGACCAGGCTGAGCATCAGGGTCAGGGGGAATCCCCCCCACAGGTCGCTGGGCACCGGGGTCAACCCCAGCGCTTGCAAGGACCAAGGCCCCAGGCGGCCTGACATGAGCACCCCAGACAGTCCCAGCGCCAGGCCCCATACCCCCCAGCAGTGGCGCCCCCAATGCTTGGGCTGGGCCACGTAGAAGAGGGCAGCGAGGACGACCACACAGGCCAACAGGGCCCGCCACTGCTGATCGATGGGGTAGCGGCCAAAGAGGATCAAACGGTGTTTTTCCACGATCACCCCCCAGCAGGCCCCTTGACCGCGGGCCGACAGGCAGGCTTGGGCGTCGGGCACCCACACGGCGTCGATCAACGCCCAACGGATCAAAAGCGTCCCCAGGGGCAAGGCCACCGCCAACATCGCCAAGGTGACCGCCAACCGTGTTTTGCTGCGCCAGCAGGCGCGCCAGAAGCTGGCTTCAAGCATGTCGCATCACCTTTTGGTTGTAGCGGTTCATGACCCAGGCCGTGAACAAGGACAAGCCCAGGTAGATCCCCATGATGATGGCGATGCACTCGACCGCGCGACCGGTCTGGTTGAGGGAGGTGTTGGCGATGCTCACCAGATCCGGGTAACCGATGGCCACCGCCAGGGATGAGTTTTTGGTCAGGTTGAGGTATTGGCTGCTCAAAGGCGGGACGCTGACTTTCAGGGCTTGCGGAATCAGCACGTGGCGCAGGGTTTGGGCGCGCGACAAACCCAGGCTTTGCGCCGCCAGGGTTTGCGCGCGCGGCACCGATTCGATGCCGCCCCGAAAGACTTCGGCGATGAACGCCGAGGTGTAGAGCGTCAGCCCCAGGCTCAGGGCCAGGTATTCGGGGCTCAGGGCCCAGTTTGACTCACCCCAGTCAAGGTTCAGGCCCGCTTTGCTCCACCGCAAGTGATCGCCCAACTGCCAAGGTTCGGCGACATCGGGCATCCAGTCGATCAGCACCACGTACCAGGTCAGCAATTGGATCAACAAGGGGGTGTTGCGCAGGACTTCGGTGTAGGCCGCGCACAGCGCACGCGCCAGCGGATGAGGGCCGATGCGCCCGACAGCGATCAACAAACCCAGTGCCGTCGCCATCCCGATGGCGGGCAGCGCGACCCGCAAGGTGTTCAGCAGACCCGCGAGAAAGGCCCGCCAGAATGGCGCTTCGGGGCTGTGCTCGATCCATGACTCGCCAATGTCAAAACCAGCCGGGTCCCATAGGAAGTCAAAGCCGCTCTGGATGCCCCGCGCCCGCATGTTGTCCAAGGTGTTGCCGATCAACCAGGTCACGCCTGCGGCCAGCAGCGCCAAGGCCAACGCCAGGAGCCAGCGAGCCAGCCATGGGCGAGCGCGTCGCATGGGTCTGTCAGCGCAAGGGCAGGGCGTAGAGCAATCCCCCCTGGGTCCAAAGGGCGTTGCTGCCCCGCTTGAGACCGACGGGGGTTTTGTCGCCCACATGTCGCTCATAAATCTCGCCATAGTTGCCCACCGCGGTGAGGGCGCGCAGCAACCACTCTTTGTCCAGCCCCAGCATCTTGCCCAGGTCCTCTCCCTTGCCCAAGAGGCGCAAGACGGCGGGGTCGGTGCTCTCAGCCAAGAGTTTTTGCAAGTTGTCGGAACGGATGCCGAGCTCCTCGGCTTCGATCAGACCGTGGACGGTCCAGCGCACCACCGAGAGCCACTCGTCATCGCCTTTGCGCACCATGGGGCCGAGCGGCTCCTTCGAGATCAGATCGGGCAGGATCACATGTTCTTTGGGGTTCTTTGCTTCGCGCGATCGAATCGAGGCCAGGCCCGAGGCATCGGTGGAGTAAGCCAGGCAGCGGCCCGAGAAATAAGCGGCGTTGGCGGCGTCGAGCTTTTCAAACACCACGGGCTTGATACCCAGTTTGTGGGCACGCGAAAAATCGCTCAGGTTCTTTTCGGTCGTGGTACCGGATTGAACACACACCGTGGCGTTTTTGAGCTGCTTGGCGTTTTTGATGTTGGCCTTGGCGGGCACCATGAAGCCCTGACCGTCGTAGAACAACACCGCCGTCAGGCTCAGGCCCAAAGCCGTGTCGCGACTCAGGGTGACGGTGGTGTTGCGCGACAAAACGTCGACCTCACCCGATTGCAGGGCCGTGAAGCGCTGTGGGGCCGACAGCGGCACGTAGCGCACTTTGTCGGGGCTGCCCAACACGGCGGCGGCGATCGCACGGCAGACATCGACGTCCATGCCACTCCATTTGCCCTGGCTGTCAGCGGCGCTGAATCCTGCCACCCCGGTGCTCACGCCACAGCTCAGTTGGTCTTTTTGCTTGATTTGCTCCAGAGTTTTGCCGGCCCAAGCCGGTAGGGTCAGGGCCAGTCCCAGCAAGGACAGGGCGATGCGAGCGCGTGCGAGGTTCATGGTGGGTCTTTCGGACATCAGGGCGTTGGGGGATTCCCCGCCGCTGCAAATTGTAGGCTGGGTGGGCGCAAACCGGCGTTTCGGGTCGCGAAGGTGAACGCGCATACGGGTTTATCACAATCCGCAGCGTTGAACTGTCCTGATCGAATGGCTTGATCTGTTGCCAACCTGGAGATCGCCTTGAATCGTCCGCACCCCTACACCGCTTCTTGTCCTTGCCACCCGGGCGCTTCTCGGCGTGGTTTTTTGCAGTCGTTGGCCGGACTGGGCACGGTCGGGGCCTTGGGTGCGAGCGGTTGTGCGTCGGTCTTGACCCCGCCCAAACCGCACCGGATCGACGTCCACCACCACCTCTCGCCACCGGTGTGGGTCCATGCCTTGAAAAAAGCCAAGCTCGACTCGCCACCGGTCAACAACTGGACCCCGCAGAAGTCGCTCGACGACATGGATCAGGCGGGCATCGCGACGTCGATGACGTCGCCGACCCTGCCCGCTGTGGGCTTCTTGCCAGCAGTCGAGGCCGCCGCGGTGGCGCGGGCCTCGAACGAATATGCCCGCAAGCTGGCCGATCAGTACCCGGGGCGTTTTGGTGTTTTTGCCCTGTTGCCCATGCCCCACGTCGACGCCACCCTGCGTGAGATCGAGTACGCGTTTGACGTGCTCAAAGCCGACGGTGTGGCCTTCATGACCAGTTACGACGACAAATACCTGGGCCACCCCTCTTTCGCCCCCGTCATGGACGAGCTGAACCGCCGCAAGGCCACGGCCTACACCCACCCCAACAACCCGGCTTGTTGCACCAACCTGGACACCGGGGTGCCCGCGGTCATCATCGAGTACGGCACCGACACCACGCGCACCATTTCCAGCCTGATTTACTCGGGCACCGCGCAACGTTGTCCGAGCATCAACTTCATCTTTTCGCACGCGGGCGGCACCATCGGCTCGTTGACCGAGCGTTTCAACACCCAAGCGGTGCGTTTGCCCAACCTCAAGGCCAAGGGCTTTGACCACGATGTGGTCATGGGTCTGCTGCAACGCTTTTATTACGACACGGCGCAAGCCGCCAACCCCATCGCCATGGCAGCGCTGACCCAGATGGTCAACGTCAGCCAGATTGTGTTTGGCACCGATTACCCCTACCGCACTGGCATCGAGCATGTCCAGGGCCTGAGCAAAGTCTTTGGCGCAAGCGATTTGCGTGCCATCGACCGCGAGAACGCCTTGCGCATCTTGCCTGCGCGTTGGCGCACCTGAGTCTTTGGGGCGAGCACAGACACGCCCGGAGTGCGTTAAAGTTCGGGCATAGGATGCCCCATGTATTTGCCCCGACAGTTTGATCCCAATGACCCCGCCCTGACGCGGCGCTTGGTCTGCGAACACCCTTTGGCGACGTTGATCAGCACCGATGATCAGGGTTTTCCGTTTGCCTCGCACCTGCCGCTCAAACTCGACGCGTGTGACGAGCAGGGGGTGCCGTCCCGGCTGTTGGGACACCTGGCGCGCGGCAACCCGCAAACCGCTCATTTGGCCCAGCGCCCCCAGGCCTTGATCTCGTTTTTGGGCCCCCATGCCTTCATGTCGACCCGGGTCTACCCGGACGAGCAGCGGGTGCCGACTTGGAACTACCTCAGCGTGCAAGCCAAGGTCAGGGTGCGCCTGCTTGAAGGGGAAGAGGCCAAGGATGCCCTGCTCAAACAATTGATTGCCGACCACGACCCGCCCTACGCGCGGCAATGGCGTGGTTTGCCCGAGACATACACCCATGGCATGTTGGCAGCCATCGTGGCGTTTGAATTGCAGGTGGAACACATCCAGACCAAGATCAAGCTCAACCAGCACCGACCCGAGTCCCACGCCGCCATGCACGCGGCGTATGCGGTGGGCAACGCGCGCGAACGCGAGTTGGCCCACTGGATGGTCGATTTGGGGATGGTGGGGCAGGGCAAATGAACGACAACGACGCCATGGCCTTGGCGCTTGAGCAGGCACGCTGCGCTCAAGCCCAAGCTGAGGTGCCGGTGGGCGCGGTGGTGATCAAAAACGGGCAAGTCATCGCCACGGGGCACAACGGCCCCATTGGGGGCCATGACCCCACCGCCCATGCTGAAATCGTTGCCTTGCGGGCGGCCAGCGCCGCTTTGGGCAATTACCGGCTTGACGGTTGCGAACTCTTTGTCACCCTGGAACCGTGCCCCATGTGCGCAGGCGCCATGCTGCACGCCCGAATCGATCGCGTCGTGTATGGCGCCGCCGACCCCAAGACCGGTGCCGCCGGTTCAGTCGTCGATCTGTTTGCCAGGCCCGAGCTGAACCACCGCACCCAGGTGCGAGGTGGGGTCATGGCCGATGCCTGTGGTGCGGTGCTGAAGGATTTTTTCAAAGCCCGCCGCAGCAACCCCTGGCCCCTGCGTGAGGATGCCGTGCGCCCCCCCGAGTCCGCATTCCTGAGCTTGCCCAATTACCCATGGGAGGCCCATTACCTCAACGATCTGCCAGCCCTCGGGGGTTTGCGGCTGCACCACCTGGACGAAGGGCCACGCGATGCTCCCGTCACTTGGCTTTGCCTGCACGGCAACCCGGCTTGGAGCTACCTCTATCGCAAAATGATTCCCGTCTGGCTCGCTGCCGGACACCGGGTCGTGGCGCCTGACCTGCCGGGTTTTGGCAAAAGCGATCAACCCAAAAAACCCTCGGCCCACAGTTTTCAATGGCACCGTGAGGTGTTGTTGCAATTCATCGAACGACTGGACTTGAGGTCGGTGCATTTGGTGGTGCAGGACTGGGGCGGTATTTTGGGGTTGACCCTGCCCATGGCCGCGCCGCAGCGCTACCGTGGTTTGCTGGTCATGAACACCACCCTTGCCACGGGCGACGCCCCGTTGAGTTCGGGTTTTCTGGCCTGGCGCGAGATGTGCGCCAAGAACCCCATGTTTTCCGTGTCTCGTCTGTTCGCACGCGGCAACCCGCACCTGAGCGGCGACGAGTGTGCGGCCTATGACGCGCCGTTTCCTGATGCCGGCCACCGGGCGGCACTGCTGGCCTTTCCCCCCATGGTGCCCGAACACCCCGACAGCCCTGGGGCTGAGGTGTCGCGTCAGGCGCGTGAATTTTGGCGTCACCACTGGCGAGGGCAGTCGCTGATGGCGGTGGGGGCGTTGGACCCGGTATTGGGTGTGCCCGTGATGTCGGCGCTGGCGCGTGACATCGCCGGCTGTCCCGAACCCTGGGTGCTGCCGCATGCGGGTCATTTTGTGCAAGAACACGGAGAGGCCATCGCCCAGCGCGCCTTGTGCGAGCTGGTGACCTGAGACAATCCCGCCATGGCACTGATCTACATTTATTCTCCGAGCGGCGCGGTGCGCGACAAAGCCGCCTTCAAGCGTGGACTGCGCGCGTTGACCGATATGGGCCATGACCCGGTGGTGGACCCCAGCGCATTGGCGTCGAGCGCCCGGTTCGCAGGCAGCGACGAGGAACGCGTCGCCGCCATTGGCCGCGCCGCCGCGTCTGGGGCATCGGTTGGCCTGATCACCCGTGGCGGATATGGCCTGACCCGGCTGTTGCCGCGACTGCCCTACAAGGCCATCCGTCGCGCCATTGATCGAGGCATGGCCTGGGTCGGCTTTAGCGATTTCACGGCTTTCCAATTGGCGGTGTTGGCCAAAACCGGTGGCATCACCTGGGCCGGGCCTGCTTTGTGTGACAGCTTTGGCGTGCCGGAGGTCGATGAGATCACCCAGGCTTGCTTTGAAGACCTCGTGTTGGCTCAAGGCGAGGGGACCGGTTGGCGCATGGGTCTGGCCGCGTCGCGTGAATTGCCCGCCCGCAAGCCGGGCGTCTGGGCCAAAGACGCCACCCTTTGGGGGGGGAATCTGACGGTGTTGTGTGCCATGTTGGGCACCCCCTACTTTCCTCAGGTCGAGGGCGGTGTGCTGTTTTTGGAGGATGTCGGTGAGCACCCCTACCGCATCGAGCGCATGCTGACGCAGTTGTTGCTTTCGGGGGTTTTACAACGGCAGAAAGCGATCGTACTCGGACGGTTCACCGACTTTCACCTGACCCCACACGACCGGGGTTTTGGTTTGCCCTCGGTCGTGCGCTGGTTGCGCAGCCAGACCCGTGTGCCGGTGCTGACCGATTTGCCCTTTGGCCACGTGCCCACCCGCGTCTGCTTGCCAGTCGGGGCCCCAGTTGATCTGCTGGTCGAGGGACGCGACGCCATGCTGGTCTGGGGCCATGTATGATGCGCCCTGCTTGTTGCCGCGCACGGCATCAAAGGACACCAACTGCATTTGAATCTGAGAGGCGACATGAAAGTCTATGACTCGCATTACATCCGTGGACAGTGGGTCAAGGCCGCATCCAGCCAGGTCTTTTCAGTCCATGACTCGACCACCGAAGAGGTGATCGCCAGCGTGCCCCAAGGCAGCGCGGCCGAAGCCGAGCAGGCCGTGCTGGCGGCCCGCGACGCTTTTGACACCTGGTCACAAACCCCGCTGGAAACCCGCTGTGCCCTGATTGACAAAGTGGTCGAAGGACTCAAGGCACGCGCCGAGGAAATGGCCCAGGCCATTGCCCGTGAAGTGGGCATGCCGATCAAACTCTCGCGCATGGTTCAGGTCGGTGGCCCCGTGTTCAATTGGGGCAATGCCGCCAAACAGGCGCGCCGCTTCGAATGGGAAGAGAAGGTCGGCAACTCGCTCGTGGTGCGCGAACCGGTGGGTGTGGTGGCTTGCATCACCCCCTGGAACTTCCCTCTGAACCAAATCACGCTCAAGGTCGCCCCTGCGCTCGCAGCAGGTTGCACCGTGGTGCTCAAGCCCAGTGAGGTCGCCCCCATCAACGCCATGATTCTGGCTGAAATCATCCACGACGCGGGGTTTCCGCCTGGGGTCTTCAACCTGGTCAACGGCGCTGGACCGGTGGTGGGCGAGGTTCTGTCCAGCCACCCCGAAGTGGACATGGTCAGTTTCACGGGCTCGACGCGCGCCGGCAAGCGTGTGGGCGAATTGGCCTCGCAAACCATCAAGCGCGTGGCGCTGGAGTTGGGGGGCAAGTCCGCGAGCGTCATCCTGCCCGACGCCGACCTTGCCGCTGCCGTCAAAGGCAGCGTATCGGCATGCATGCTCAACAGCGGACAAACTTGCTCGGCCCACACCCGCATGCTGGTGCCAGCCGATCGACTGGATGAGGCCAAGGCGCTCGCTGCCGCCGCCGTTTCCAAACTGACCCTGGGTCCGAGCCTGGATGAAAACACCCGCTTGGGCCCGCTGGTGAGTGCGGCGCAGCGTGACCGCGTGCTCCATTTCATCGAGTTGGGCTTGAAGGAAGGCGCAGAGTGCGTGGCGGGTGGACCTGGCAAGCCCGCCTTCGACAAAGGCTACTTTGTGCAGCCCACGGTCCTGGTGGTCAAACCCGAGCACACCTTGGCCCGCGAAGAGATCTTTGGCCCGGTCTTGGTCATCATTGCGTACCAAGACGAGGCCGACGCGATCCGCATCGCCAACGACACCATCTACGGCTTGGGCGGTGGGGTCTGGAGCCAGGACGAAGAACGGGCCGTGCGCGTGGCGCGGCGCATCCGCACCGGGCAGGTTGACATCAACGGCGCGCCCTTCAACAGCAATGCCCCCTTTGGCGGTTACAAGCAGTCCGGGCACGGCCGTGAAAACGGCAAGTACGGCTTGGATGAGTTCTTGGAATACAAAGCGTTGCAGTTCAAACCGGCAGAAAAGTAACGGGCGGGCATCGGGCTAAATGGCTCGATGTCCGATCTGAAAGTCGTTGCACCCCGAAACATCTCGCCCGCGCAACAACCACAAGGGCCGGGTGGCAAAACTCACCGGCACGCCGGTCTTGCCGTCGACGGGTTTCAGATGGCGGTCAAAGTGCGAGGACGCTGGCATGTAGCGCAAGGCCACCCCCGTGCGCCGCTGGGTCGAGGTGTTGGCCTTGGCGCCGTGGATCATGTAGACGTCGTGCATGGACATTTGTCCGGGCTCGAGTTCGATGTCCACCGCCTGGCCTTCGTCAAAGGTGCCGTCGGCCATGCGCTGTTGCAGGGTCAGGTCCTGACGGTCCTCGTGCAAGTGGGGGTGCAGCACATGGCCTTGGTGCGAACCCGGGATCACCCGCAGGCACCCGTTGTCACGCGTGCTCGGTTCCAGCGCCACCCACACCGTGCAAGTGGCCAAGGGGCGGATGGGCCAGTAGTGACCGTCTTGATGCCAAGGCGTTTCAAAGCCCTCGTGTGGGGGCTTGCAAAACACGTGACAACCCCACAGGACGATGTCGGGCCCGATCAGATCCTCCACCATGTCGACGATGGGGGGGTGCATGGCCAGCTCGAGAAAACGGCGGCTGCCATGTACACCCTCTCGGTTGTCGCCTTCGATGTGCGCGCTGACCAGTTTTTCAGGTCGTACGCCTGGGTTGTTTCGTATCAGTTCGTCGAGCGCTTGTTGCAGTTCTCGCACCAGCTCGGTGGACAGGCGGTGTCGCGGCACCAACCAGCCCTGCTGCTTGTAACGGTGCCGCTCGCGCTCGCTCAAGCGGTGGGTCGCGGGGTCCTGGGCCATGGCACGCGCCTCAGATCCGTTCCCCGCTGACGCCGTCAAACAGGTGCACCTTGCGGGTGTCGATGCCCAGGTGCACGACCTCGTCCGGGCGCACCACCGAGCGGCCGTGGGTCACCACGGTCAGGCGCTGATCGCCGACTTGGACCAGCAATTCGGTCTCGGCGCCGGTCGGTTCGACCACAATCACCTGAGCCGGTACACCCTGCTCCGACAGCACCAGATCGGTCGGGCGTATGCCATAGTGCAAGGGTCGTCCGTCGGGCATCCCGTGGCTGGGGGGCAGGGGCCAGGTCTGGCCCAATGCCAACAGACCCTGAGGCCCCACCGTCCCTTGCACCAAGTTCATGGCGGGTGAGCCGATGAACTGGGCGACAAACAGATTGCGCGGCTGATCAAACAATTCCAGGGGGGTGCCCATCTGCTCGATGATGCCGTCGTGCATGACGACAATGCGGTCCGCCATGGTCATGGCCTCGATTTGATCGTGGGTCACGTACACGGTCGTGGTTTTCAGGCGCTGGTGCAGAGCCTTGATTTCGGCACGCATGGCCACGCGCAACTTCGCGTCCAGGTTAGAGAGGGGCTCATCAAACAAAAACACCTTGGGGTCGCGCACGATGGCACGCCCCATGGCCACGCGCTGACGCTGCCCCCCCGAGAGCTCGCGCGGATAGCGTTCCAGCAGGGCATCGAGGTTGAGGATGCGGGCCGCGTGGTCAACCCGTTGGGCGATGGTGCTGGCACTTTCCTTGCGCAGCTTGAGCGAGAACCCCATGTTCTCGCGTACCGTCATGTGGGGGTACAGGGCATAGCTCTGGAACACCATGGCGATGTCGCGGTCCTTGGACTCCAGGTCATTGATCACCTGATCGTCGATGCGGATTTCGCCACCAGAGATTTCTTCCAACCCTGCCAGCATGCGCAGCAGGGTCGATTTGCCACAGCCAGAGGGGCCCACCAAAACGACAAACTCTCCGGACTTGATCTCGAAGCTGATGCCATGGATGACCTTGACCTTCTGGCCATACACTTTTTCGATGTGGTGGAACGAGACGGATGACATGCTGGGGTCCTTCAGCTTTTAACGGCGCCGGCGGTCAACCCGGACACCATGTAGCGTTTGAATGCGTAGTAGATGGCCGCCGGCGGCAGGGCGTAGATCAGGCCGGTCGCCATGAGCAATTCCCAGGGCGAATCATCGGCCTGCAAAAAATTGCCCAGAGCGACCGCCAGGGTCAGGTTCTCGTCGCGCGACAGCAGCAAGAACGCGAACAGGTACTCGTTCCAGGCCAGCAACAAGGCATAGGTGCCAACGGCAACGAGTGAGGGCATCATCAGAGGCAGATAAACCAAGTAAAACAGCTGCAAGGGACTGGCCCCATCGATACGGGCGGCTTCGTCCAATTCAAACGGCAGCTTGTCGCTGGCTTGTTTGAGCACCCAGATGCAATACGGTGAGGCGATGGTGACCATGGCCAAAATGAGCGCCCATTGGTTGTTGAGCAAACCGTACAGGCCCATGGTCTTGTACATGGGAACCGCCAGAAAGGCAGCGGGGATGAAATAGGTGAACAACGCCATGTTCATGACCGTGCGCCCGCCACGCACCTTCAGGCGGCTGATGGCAAAGGCGGCGCAGGTCGAAATGAACAGGGTCAGGGCGCCCACCGCCACCGCGATCAGCAAGGAATTCAGGATCTGGTCCCAAAAATGGTTCAAGTAAAAGTGCTTGCGTTGAAAGGCGATTTCAAAATTTTGCAAGGTGGGGTGGTCGGGCCACAACTGACCCGAAGTGCCTTCGTCCTTTGGCGAGAAGGCAAACAAGGCCAAGTGATAGATGGGCAGCAGGGTCCAGATCAGCACCGGAATGCCGATCAGCAACAGTCGCGCCTCTTGGGCCACGGCCTTGAGTTTCATTTGGACAGCCGTTTCATCATGAAGTAGACCAGCGGCAACACCAGGGGCAGGGCGACCACGATCGAGGCCATGGCCAAGTCCACCCGGTCGAGCCGCAAATACCGAATGCCCAGGGTGGCCAGCACATGGGTCAGATCGGCTGGACCGCCACCGGTGAGCAGGTAAACGCTGTTGAAGTCACCCAAGGTCCAGATGGCCGACAAAATGGTCGAGGTCAGGTACAGGCTGCGCATCGAGGGCCAGGTGATGTACTTGAATTTCTGCCATCGCGTGGCGCCATCCACCGAAGCGGCCTCATATTGCTCGGCCGGGATGGCCATCCGACCGGCCAACAGGATCAGGGTCCAAAACGGCAGCGACTTCCAGATGTGCATCAGCATCGAAAAGCTCAGGGCCAAGGTGGGGTCGTTGAGCCAGTTGGGGCCATCGAGCCCCGTCCAGCGGAAGATCGCGCTGTTGATCACCCCCCATTCGGGGTTGAGCATGAAGCGCACCGACAAAATGGTCGGGATCGAAGGCACGGCCCAAGGCAGGATGAAGATCACCGACAGCCCCTTGATCCACCAACGCTGATGGGTGAAAAAGCCAGAAAGGGCCAGTGCGATCATCATCTTGACGTTGATCGCCACGGCCAAAAAAATCAAGGTGTTGATCAGGGTCCGAAAAAAAATCGGATCCGAAAGCAGCGCCTCGTAGCTGGCGGGGTGTCGGGCGATCCACAGGCCATAGCACACCGGGTAGAGCACGAAGACCAAAAAGATCAGCAGGTAGGGAACGACCATGACCCGCCCCCAGAACAGCCAAGGGGAGAGTTGGCTCCGATAGGTGACGAGGGGGGCCGAAGCGCTGTTCATTTGAAATCACCGCCCCCATGGGGGGGCCAAAGGTGGGGGGGAGCACCCATCGGGCGAGCGGTGGTCGCCCGATGGGCATCCCCCATGGGGCGCGTCAATTGCCAGCCACTTCCTTGATGCGGGCGATCATCTCATCGACGGCTTTGTCCAGCGGAACTTTTTCGTTCAGGTGCCGGTTCATGGCCTTGGCCCAGACGTTTTCGTTGTTGATCACCGTGAACTTGAAGTTCTTGGTGAACTCAAACGGGGTCGTGCCATTCATGAACTGGTTGTAAACCGCCAAGCGATGCGGATCGCCCTTCCAGAAGGGGCTCTGCTGACCGGCCTTGGTCACCGGGAACCAGCGACCCAGTGAGCCTTCGACATAGGGGGTCAGGTTGGCGTCTTCCAGAATGAAGGCCACGAATTTCTTGGCATCGGCCTTGTTCTTGGCGTCTTTGAAAACCACCCCAGTTTTGACCGCGGCGCGGTAGGTCATCTTGCTGCCGTCGGGCTTGTTGGGAAAGCCGGCGGTGGCGATGTTCTGGGTGTAATTTTTCTTGGCCACCTCGCGCTGTTCAGCGGTCAGCGCGGTGTTGTTCATGTCGTCGAGCCACTTGGCCGCGATCGAGATGGTGGCGTTGTGGGTCATGACCGTGGTCTTGTTGTGGAAGGCCACGTTGTTGTCGGGATCTTTCCAGCTGGTCGATGAGGGTGGGGTGCAACCCTTGGTGTAAACCGCGGTGTAGTCGCGCATGGCATGGATCAGGCCCTGGCGCACCGTGGGGTCATCGACCAGCAACTTGCCCGAATCGTTGACCAAGCGGACGTTGTAGGCGTCGACAAAGGTCAGGAAAGAGAAGAAGGAGTCGCTGGAATCCACGCCCATGGGGAACCCCGTGCCAAATCCGCGCTTGCCAGATTTCTGACGATAGGCGGGTTGAACCTTGGTGCACCAAAAGTCCCAATACTCGTCCCATTTGGTGGGGATGTCCTTGTCTGTGAAACCCGCCTCGGTCAGCATGTCTTTCCAATACTGGATGTGCATGGTCTGTTGCTTGATCGGGTAGGCGTAATAGGCGCGCTTCTTCTCGACGTTGTTGTAGAGGAAGGTGGTCGACAAGGCGTTGGGTTCAAACTGATTGCGCAATTTGTCGATGACGCTGCTGATGTCCTCAAGCTTGCCGTCATAGGCCCATTTGGCCGTGACTTGAAAGTCATACACGTCGGAATAGGCCACATCGGGCGGCGAACCAGAGTCGAGTGCCGCCACGGTCTTGGGGATCGTGTCCTGGATCGGGTACTGGGACAACTCGATTTTGATGTCCTTGTTCTTGGCTTCGAACTTCTTGATCGCCTCAAACAGCGCATCGTCTTCGGCCTTGTAAAAGCCTTTGACCCACCAGACGGTGAGCTTGCGTTGTTGTTGGGCGAATGAGGGCAGTGCGGCTGCCATCAGGCCGGTGAGCACCAGCGTGCTCACCCCAAGGGTCTTCCATTTCATGCGTTGTCTCCAGAGTCTTTTGTCGATGCTTCTCAACCCAGCGACGCAGTTGGCCGAACAGGCCGGTTTGCGTACTTGTGTTGCACATGCAGTTTTGTTGAGGATCGTGTCTCGTCACATCGGGACAAACCCTGGTGCGTGCTTTTTTATCGGGCCCGATGTCCACTCGATGTCATGGCCGGACGACGTTGCAGGGTAATATCGCCGCCATCAGAGGACGAGACCATGAGCCAACCCCCCAAAAAGAAACCTTCCGACATGCGCAGCCAGCAGTGGTTCGGGCGCCAGGACCGAGACGGCTTTGCCTACCGCAGCTGGGTCAAGGGCAAAGGCGTGCCCCACGACCAGTTTGACGGACGACCCGTGATTGGCATCTGCAACACCTTCAGCGAGCTGACCCCCTGCAACTCGCATTTCCGCACCTTGGCTGAGCAGGTCAAGATCGGTGTTTACGAGGCAGGTGGCTTTCCGCTCGAATTCCCCGTCATGTCGCTGGGCGAGACCTTGCTGCGGCCGACCGCGATGCTCTATCGCAACCTCGCCAGCATGGATGTCGAGGAAAGCATTCGGGGCAATCCGATCGATGGCGTGGTGCTGCTGATGGGCTGTGACAAGACCACCCCTTCCTTGCTCATGGGGGCCTCCAGCGTCAACCTGCCGACCATTGGCGTCAGCGGCGGCCCCATGCTCAATGGCAAGTGGCGCGGTCAAGAACTGGGCTCGGGAACTGGGGTTTGGAGCATGAGCGAGCAGGTCAGGGCGGGCACACTCAAGCTGCAAGACTTTTTCGAGGCCGAGAGCTGCATGCACCGCAGCCACGGGCACTGCATGACTATGGGCACGGCTTCCACCATGGCCAGCATGGTTGAGGCCCTGGGCATCGGCCTGCCGGGCAACGCCGCTTACCCAGCGGTGGATGGGCGGCGCAACGTGCTGGCACGCGACGCGGGGCGACGCATCGTGCAAATGGTCAAAGACGACGTCAAGATCTCACAAATCTTGACCCGACAAGCCTTTGAGAACGCCATCAAGACCCTGGCCGCCATCGGCGGTCCGACCAACGCCGTGATCCACCTGATCGCCATCGCGGGGCGTTTGGGGGTGCCGCTGTCCATCGACGACTTTGACCGCCTGGGCTCTGACATGCCCTGCTTGCTCAACTTGCAGCCTTCCGGTCAATACCTGATGGAAGATTTTTGCTATGCCGGCGGTCTGCCTGTGGTCATGAAGGAAATTCTGAGCCAATTGCATGGTGACGCCCTCACGGTCAGCGGCAAAACCGTCGCGGAAAACGTGGACTCGGCACAAAACTTCAACCCGGCGGTGATCAAGACCACCTCGCAACCCTTCAAGGACAAGGCCGGTATCGCGGTGCTGCGTGGCAACCTGGCGCCACGCGGTGCGGTGATCAAACCCAGCGCGGCGACCCCCGAGCTGATGAAGCACACCGGGCGTGCGGTCGTGTTCGAAGACAGCGATGACTTTCACCGCCGCATTGACGATGAGTCGCTCGATGTCGATGAAACCTGCGTGCTGGTGCTGAAAAACTGTGGCCCCAAGGGATACCCCGGCATGGCCGAAGTGGGCAACATGCCCTTGCCGCCCAAGGTCCTGCGCAAGGGCATCACGGACATGGTTCGGATCAGCGATGCCCGCATGAGCGGTACCGCGTATGGCACGGTGGTGTTGCACACCGCCCCAGAGGCCGCGGCCGGTGGCCCTTTGGCCTTGGTACAAAACGGCGATCTGATCACGCTCGATGTGGCGGCGCGCAGCCTGCATTTGCACGTCGATGACGTCGAACTGGCCAAGCGCCGCGCCGCTTGGCAGGCGCCGGCGCCTGCCATGAGCAGCGGTTACTGGAAACTCTACATCGACCACGTGTTGCAGGCCGATGAAGGCGCCGACCTGGACTTCTTGCGCGGCATGCGCGGCGCCGCCGTCCCCAAAGACAACCACTGACACCCCACAACATCCAGAACCATCAGGAGACACCCATGAGCAGCTCAAAACGGCTGGCCGGCAAGACCGCCATCGTGACCGCGGCGGGGCAGGGCATCGGACGGGCCACTGCCGAGGCCTTTGTGCGCGAGGGCGCGCGCGTGATCGCCACCGACATCAACGCCGACACCTTGGCGTCCTTGCGCCAGGCTTGCGGTTGCCAAACCGAGGTGCTCGATGTGTTGCAACCCCAGGCCATTGGGGCCCTGGCGGCGCGCGAGCCCGAGATCGACATCTTGTTCAATGCGGCCGGCTTTGTGCACGCGGGCACCGTGTTGGATTGCACCGAAGCCGAATGGGACTTCGCGTTCGATCTGAACGTGCGGTCACAATTTCGCATGATCAAGGCCTTTTTGCCCGGCATGTTGCGCAAGGGTGGGGGTTCGATCATCAACGTGGCTTCGGTGGCCAGCAGCATCAAAGGGGCACCCAACCGCTTTGTCTACGGCGCGTCCAAGGCTGCGATCATCGGCCTGACCAAGGCCGTGGCGGCCGACTACGTGGCCAAGGGGGTGCGTTGCAACGCGATTTGTCCCGGCACGGTCGAATCGCCGTCTTTGCGCGATCGGATCGCCGCACAGGCCAAGGCCACGGGTCAGACCCTGGCGCAAACCGAGGCCTTTTTCGTTGAACGTCAGCCCATGGGCCGTTTGGGGCGTACCGATGAAATCGCCGCTTTGGCGGTCTATCTGGCCAGTGACGATGCCGCTTTTACCACGGGCACCACCCAGATCATCGACGGCGGTTGGTCCAACTGAGCACCCGAGGGGCAGGGCCATGCAACCCGTGTTTTTACTGCACCCCGACGACGATGTCGCGATTGCCCGCCAGCAGTTGATTGGCGGCACGGGCCTGCCCGGTGGGGCCCTTTCGAAAGGCTTGATTCCGCCGGGGCACAAGGTCGCTTTGCGCGATCTGGCGCCGGGACAAGCGGTGCGACGCTACAACCAGGTGATTGGCTACGCGACGCACGCGATCGCGGCCGGAGAGCATGTCCACGTGCACAACCTGGGGCTGCGCGACGACAGCCTGAACGCCGATCGCGACTACGCTTTTTGCGCCGACCTCCAACCCGATCCCAAGCCTCAGGAAGCCCGTTTCATGGGCATCGTGCGCGCCGATGGGCAGGTGGCCACACGCAATTACATCGCGGTGCTCTCCACCGTCAACTGCTCGGCCACGGTGGCACGTGCCATCGCCGATCATTTTTCGCGCCGTCATCACCCACAAGCCCTTCAACCGTATCCCATGGTCGATGGCGTCATTGCCCTGACCCATGGCACGGGCTGTGGCATGGATGGGGACGGAGAAGGTCTGCGCGTGCTGGAGCGCACCCTTGCGGGTTATGCCCGCCATGCCAACCTGGCGGGCGTGTTGGTCGTGGGGCTGGGTTGTGAAGCCAATCAGGTTGACGTCTGGCTCAAACGCTCCCATTTGAGCGACGGCCCTTTGTTGCGCACCTTCAACATCCAGGATTCGGGTGGGACCAGCCAGACCATCGAACGCGGGATCGCCCTGGTGAAAGACATGCTGCCTTTGGCCCATGCGGTCTCTCGTGTGCCTTGCAGCGCCCGACACATCACCGTCGGCTTGCAGTGCGGCGGCTCAGACGGGTATTCGGGCATCAGCGCCAACCCGGCACTGGGGGCGGCGGTGGACCGTCTGGTGGCCCATGGGGGTACCGCGATTTTGAGCGAAACGCCAGAAATTTACGGGGCCGAGCACTTGCTGACCCGCCGTGCCCTGCGCCCCGAGGTCGGGCAGAAGCTGGTGGAGCGCATCCGCTGGTGGGAGCAGTACACCCACATCAACGGCGGCAAGATGGACAACAACCCCTCGCCGGGCAATAAAAATGGCGGCCTGACGACCATTTTTGAAAAGTCTTTGGGTGCGGTGGCCAAAGGCGGCACCACCAATTTGCGCGCCGTCTACGAGTACGCCGAAGCGGTCACCGAGCATGGTTTTGTGTTCATGGACACGCCGGGGTATGACCCCGTGAGCGCCACCGGACAAGTGGCGGGCGGTGCCAACCTGATCTGTTTCACGACGGGCCGCGGGTCGGCCTATGGATGTGCACCGGCGCCATCGCTCAAATTGTCAACCAACAGCGCGTTGTACCAGCGGCAAAAGGACGACATTGACATCAATTGTGGCGAGGTCATCGACGGCCTCACCGACATCGATCAATTGGGGCAAAAGATCTTTCAGGCCCTGTTGGCCACCGCCAGCGGACAACCCACCCGCAGTGAAATCCATGGTTATGGTCAAAATGAGTTTGTGCCTTGGCAGCTGGGTGCTGTGATGTAACCATTAAATATTAAATAAAACACACAAAATTGATCAATTTAACAATACAAAGTGAATGGGGTGATATGATCAAAAACTAATTTCATCTGAACCACACTCCCATGGCGTCTCTCAAATGTGAAGCCTGCGGCTTCGAAGCCCAACAGCCCACCAAGTTTTGTATCAAATGCGGCGCTCCCACGCCGACCGAAGCGGCTGGCGCACCCCTCGCCCCTTCATCTCCTGTGCCGAGTGCTGACGCCAGCGCACCTGCGGTGACCACCCCGTCGGTTTCGGTCACCATCGAGCCACCAGCAACTCCAGCCGCAAGCCCCAAGCCAGCGACCCCAGGCGCAACGGCCCCAGCCCCCGCGCCAGCGGCGGGCGGTTTTGGCTCGGTCACCGTGACCATCAACCCGCCCCCGCCGCCGCCGCCTCCGCCACCGCCCCCGATGGGGATTCGTCCGCCGGCCGCGCAGCCTGCTGCTGGGGGAGCCACCGTCACCGTGACCACCAACCCGCCCGCCAAATCGGGCTCGAGCAAAGGTGTGATCATTGGCGTGGCCGTGGCCGCTGTGGTCGCCATTGGTGGTTTCATGTCGATGGGCAAGTCCTCTGACTCGTCGGCCACCAAGGCCCCCCAGGCCTCGACCGCTGCTGCCCCAGCCGCTCCTGCCGCGGCCCCGGTCGCCTTGAGCGCCAAGGACCATCTGAACCAATTGCTGGGCCTGGCCCGAGATGGGCGTTGGAAAGACGTACCCGCCAAGGTCAGTCTGGTGAAATCCATGGGGCAGGTCAACAAGACCAATGACGCCACCAGCAAAACCTTGACCGACCAGGGTTACGAACAGTTGGGGGCCGATCAACTCGCCAAAGCCGCCGAAACCTTTGAAAAGGCCATCCAGGCCGACCCTGGTAATCACCAGGCCAGGTTTGGTCTGGGATCTGCGCTGACCCGCCAGGCCAAGTTCGACGCCGCCATCACCGTGTTGATCGATAGCCTGCTGATTGCCCCCGATGCGGGCAGCGGTTGGCTGACCGCCGCCGAGGCTTTTTCCGAGTTGGGCAAGACCGAAGCCGCCACCTCGGCGCTGAAGCTGGCCTACTACCTGGCCAACAACCGTGACAATGCCCGCAAGTTCCTCGAGGACCCCAGCCGCATCAAGAGCGAGAAGTTCCGCAAGGTGATTGAAAGCACTCTGCCTGCACTGAGCGGCATCCCCGCCAAATCTTGAGATCCCTTCATTGTCAGACCGTCATCATGAAAAAAAACATCGCCTTCTCCCTGGGTTTGCTCGGGGCCTTGCTCACCTCCACCACCTGGGCTCAAAACATCAAATCGATCGAGTTCAGAACCGGCAAGCAGTTGGACATGGGGGCCATCTCCGAGCTGGCCATCTCGTTTGATCAGGGCAGCGGCTCCGCCGTCTGGTGTGGCTTGAGCATTCGTTGGGGCGATGGGCAAGAGCAAACCATACGCATCGGCGATGACCAATTTAAAACCAGCCCGGCCATCGTCCCTCACACATACACCCGCGCGGGCAACTTCCGTGTCGATGTGGAAGGTCGTCCCATGGTTCGAGGGCTGCGCTCGGCCGCTGGTTGTGATGGCCGACCCGCACCGCTGGATGTGACCGTCGTGGACAAACAAGCCCAAGCCGAGGCGCAGCGCCAGCAGGCCGAGCAGGCCCGCCTGGAGGCCGAGCGTCGTCAGCAAGCCGAACAAGAGCGTGTGCGTGCGGAGCAAGAGAAGCAACGCGCGGAGCAGGCCCGACTCGAGGCGGAACGCCGCCAGCGTGAATTTGCCGAGAAGGAATTGGAGCTCAAGCGCCGCGAGCTGCAGATGAAGGAAGAGATGCTCAAGCGCGAGGAAGAAATGCGTCGTCGTCAGCAGGCCGCCCCTGCACCCGCCGCCGCCCCCCGTCCCGCTCCCGCGGCGCCCAGCGCACCACCGGCGGTCAAACCGGCCGATGGGTTCTGAACCCTGGGTCAACGCCGCACACCGATTCGGGTCCTTTCAACATGACAGCCGATCCCTTGCGCTTGACTGGGACTTTGTCATCGCAGCGCCTGTTCGTTGGCTCCAAATCGGAGGGCTTCTATCCGGTCCTGGATGCCGAAGATGGAACCCGTTATCGGCTCAGGGTCAGCGGTGGGGTGTCCGAATCGCCGCATGACCCTTTGGCCCCCTTCTATGGGGCTCGGGTTCGTGTTCAGGGCCAGGCCGATCGACTGCGGGGACACTGGCGCTTGACGCTCAGCAGTGGTCCTCAGGGTGTCGATGGCATTGAACTTCTCCCTTTGGACCCTGAAAGCGAGGCCTGAAACATGGCCTTTTGCGCCCAATGCGGCGAGCCCGTCGCGCCCCAAGCCAAGTTTTGTTCCCATTGTGGACAGCCCGTGGCAGGGGGGAGTGCCAGTGCTTCGCCACCCGTGTCGCGCCCGCAGGTGTCTAAGGCAAGTGCGCCCGCCCTTGATCCGGGCATCAGACACCAGGTGTCACAAAGCGTATTTGTCGTGCCGCAAAGCCTGCTGGCCGATTTTCAACGTTGCATGCAAAAGCACCGTGTCCAGCCCCTGGCCTTGGCCAGTGGACCCGATGCCAACATGATTCGCTCGCGGGTTCGAGCGGAGTTGGATCGGCACAGGGGGCGCGTGCGCCATGTGTGCATCGTCGGTGATTGGGGCCTGGTTCCCCCCTATGAAATCGAACACCCCATCGATGGGGAGCGCTCGTTCAGCGATGCCCCCTATGGGGGTGCGGCCACCGATGTCAGCGCCGATCCCATGGCTTGCATTCCCGCCATCGGTGTGGCCCGCGTGCCCTCGCGCGACATGGCGGTGATTGAGCGGGTCCTGTTCGAACCCCTCATCCACAAGACCGCCACCGATGCGTTTGCTTTCAGCGTCACGGCCCAACGTTGGAAAAACGCGTCGACAGCGATTTTGAGTGAGTCGGTGCTGAAAGGCAGTGGCTTGGCCACCAGCCATGCCAGCGAAGACGCAGACCCCCTGGCGGCCCCCCGGCTGCTGCTCTCGCCCGATTGGGACGAGTCTGGCTTGGCCGACTGGATACAGCGCCATCCACTGCCCCCTGGCAGCCTGATTCATTTCAACGTGCATGGTGGGGCCGACACGCCCGAATGGGTGGGTGAGGGGGAGTGGGGCGACTATCAATCGATCTTTGAGCCTGGAACAATCCAAGATTTTTCTTCGGCCATCCTGTTCACCGAAGCTTGCTTTGGTGGGGCCATGGGTTACGACGAGCCGAGCGTGGTTGAGCACTTTTTTGCCAACGGCGGACACGCTTTCGTGGGTTGCTCCGTTCCCGCCTATGGTGACCCCGGGGTCAAGATTTATGGCGTCCCCACCTTTGGGGCCGATACCTTGGCTTTGGCTTTCTTTCATCGTCTCCAGCAGGGCATGCGCTTGGGCGACGCGCTTTGCGCCGCAAAAATGGCCGTTCTGACCGACGACCCACCGCTGTGCCACCCCTACAGCGTTAAAACCATCGCGTCTTTCAACCTTTATGGGGCGCCATGGCACGCGATGCAAAAAGAGGTTCCCCTTCGTCCACCGACTTCGGGCGGGACAAGCAGCCCAGCCGGCGCGCCCTCGGCCCTTGACCGCATCCGGTCCCGGATGGCTTCTGCGGGCACGATGAACGGACAGGACGACGACGACGAGGGTTTGTTGAACGCCTTGCGAGCCAGTTATCGAGAACGGGTGCGGGTGCCATTGTCACAGCGCACCTTGGATCGCCAGGAAGGCGCCTCCAGATTGGCGTCTTTGGTCTCGAACCCGGAAATCGGTGGGCTTTTGAGTCGGCAGCGGATCGGACTGGATCGATTGCGTCTGCACGAGGTGCGGCATGCCGATCAAAGGGGTTTCCTGATCGAAGCCCGTCCAACGCCCCACCCAAACCAGCAACTTGTTCTTGTGGTGGATGCCCAAGGACAACTCTTACAAGTGATTGCCACGAAAAGCAGAGGTTGAAAATGAAGTGTCTGAAATGCGCAGCCCAATTGATCGATGGTGCCAAATTCTGTCCCGAGTGTGGGACGCCCGCGGCTCAAGAAATCGCTTGTCCGCATTGCGGCGGGTCGGTCCCGTCTGACGCCACGTTCTGCCACCATTGTGGCAACAAGGTCAAGGGCGGGCCCGCTGCTGCACCCGGTCCGAAAGTGGAACAGGTCGAGCCGCAACCCGCGACCGTGGGCAGCGAATTTGTCTACTTCATCGGCGAAGAGCAAATGCACCAGGGCGCCAACGACAAGGCTTTCCCACCCTATGGTTGCATCGGTGTGGTCGTGGTCAATGGTCGGGTTGAGCGCATCTACAACCAGGCCTCGGCGACCATCAAGGCTGGGCAGTCTGCGTCGACCCCGTTGAAGGACTTCTTCGAGCGGATGATGGGGGGTGTCAAAGACTTGGTGGCCCATCGCCAGAACCTCTTGACCTATGTCATCGGCTCTTTGCGCGAATTGCCGATCGTGACCTACACCCGCAAGCCCCAAATTCCGGGCTCGCCCAACGGTTTGCTCAAATTTGAATTCTGGATCGATCATCCCGATCAGGACATCAAGGTCACCGATCAAGCGGTGGCCCCTGAGCAGCTACGCGTGCTCAACAATGTGGGCGTTTTCCTGACCAAATTCGTTTCCGGTAAATCGGGTCTGACTTACAGCGACTTCAAGCGCATCGCTTCCGAGCAAGTCGAACTCCTCTTGGCTTCCTACAAGATGGGTCAATTGGTTGAAGAGCAAGCCGTTCGCAATCAGTTGATGGCCGACCTGGAAAAATTAACCGGCATCAGTGGCCGCTGTACCTACGATTCCGGTCGCCAATTGCAGCGCTACCAGTTTGACATCAGCAAGGCGGTGCGACCCGTCTCTTGCCCGTCTTGCAGCACCCAGTACACCCAAAAAGTCAAATTCTGCGAAGAGTGTGGACACAACCTGTCGCCTGCAGCGCTGTGGGTGGACATGTACCGCCCTCTGGTGTCCAAAGAAGGCGAGTCCGTCACCCTGCGCTTGAGCCTGATGCGCGATCGCACCGACGATGCCAAGGTCAACGTGGCGTTCAGCGATGACCTCATCACGACCCTGGTGGTCACCGAGTTGGAGCCCATTTTGCGACGCACCCCCATCGATCAGATGCTGTCGCAGTCTTTCCTCGCTTCTTTGTCTGAAACGCTCAACCGCCACCTGCCCACCGACTGGCAAGGCTATGTCAAAGATTTTGAGGTGACCGACCTTCGCACGACGAAAGAAGATTGGTTCTTCCGAACCGATGCGTTGATTGCAGAGCAAATCCGGGCCATCGATGCCGATAAGCGGGCGCTGGCCGTTGGTGACGCCGAGCTTGACCTGGAGGAGGTGAAGCTGGCGCTGGCCATGCGCGAGGTTCGCTTCCGTGACGACGAGTACCTGACCCGCAAGCGTCAAGAGTATGAGACGGCTCGCAAAGCGGCCGAGCTCGACGCCGCCAAAGAGGTCGACGATCACGCCTTGCAAACCCAAACCGAGTTGAAGAAGGATCAACTGGACACCCAGGCCTACAGCGAGCGCGCCGAGATGGAGCGTCAACGCATGTCGAGCGATCGGCAGACCACCGAGATGCTGCGCCAGGACGAGCATTCGCAAGTGGATCACGAAATTTCGCTGGAAAAGAAGGCCGCCGGGCACGACATCGACCTGCGAGAAATGGGGGCCGAGGCCGACAGCCGGCAATTCCGTCGAGAAACCGATGACCGTTCGTACGACAAGCGCTCATCGGTTGACGACGAGGCCTACGGACTGCAAAAGGTCGGCAACGTGCAAGAGGATTTGGCGGATCGTCAGCAAAATCGTCAAATCGACAAGTTGCGTGCCATGGCCGAGTTGGAAGCCAAAATGGCCCAGCAGGATCAGCAGCACGAGCTCACCAAGAGCAAGCAGGAACAAGAGCACGAGTTGGCCAAGCGCGAGAACATGAAAAACCTCAGCGCCGCCGAGATGCTGGCCATTCAAGCTGCTGAACTGGCAAAAGCAGGTGGTGGCGCGGCCGCCGCCGACATCGTCAAGGCGATCGCCGAATCTCAGGCCGCCGCCGAGAAGGCCAAGGCCGAGGCCGCTGGCACGGGGATCAAGGAAGAGATGTACGAGCGCATGCTGAAAATGCAAATGGAGAGCACCCAAGCGACCATCGAAGCGCACAAAGGTGCTGCCAGCATGGCCCAGAGCGTGAACGAAAAAGCCATGGAGCAAATGGCCAAAGTGTCTGGCGCCGCGACCAGTCAATCCCTGGAAGGATACAAATCGGCCGCCGAAATCGCCCAAAGCACCAACGAGAAATCGATGGAGAGCATGGCCAAGGTGGCCACCGCCACGGCCAGTCGCAAGACATCTGGTGAAAAGGATGAGCCCGAAAAGTACAAGTGCGTCAACGCCAGCTGTGACCGGGTGTTTGATAAACCCATGAAGTTCTGCCCGGGTTGTGGCGAAAAGCAACAAACCGTTTGATTGATTCCGACTTATGGCATCTTGTCTTTACTGTGGCTCGACGGAGCGCAACTTCGCCAGCAAGTTCTGCACGGACTGTGGCAACAATTGGCCAGCCAACCAGTCGGTGGACAAGCCCGCTGACGTGTTGCGCTATGTGGACTCGCTCTACCGCTTGGCTCAATCCAGCGACTTCGAGGTCAGCGCGGAAAAAACGATCAAAAAGATGCGCGAGAGTTTCAAGATCTCGCACTCGACCCATGAGCGGGTCATGGAGGACTTGCGACAGCGCTTGGTCGTCATTGAGGGCATGCAGACCTTCCAGTTGGAGTTCAATCAAAACGACAGCGATGCTTACGCCGAGCAAGACACTTTGTTGCAATTTCGGCTGGTGAACGACCCCAATGGCGAGCAATTGCAGTCGGTTGAACTGACATGGAACGATCCCGATCCCGCATCGGGCCGGGCCTTCAGGGCCAGCAACGCCGTTCCCGTCCAACCCGGCGGCGTGGCCTCATTGCAGGGCGGCTATGTTTTCATGCGGTTTGGCCCCAAGTCGATCGATCGCATGCAGTTGCGGGTCGAGCTGCCATGGGGAGATGTGGGTCATTTTGTGGTCGAGCCCATCGTCATCAATGTGCGCAACTCCGACCAGAAGATCAACAAGAACATCACCAACAACATCTCAATGGAGCGTGGGGTTCTGGACAATTCCAACCATCTGGCAGATGCCGATGGTGCGCCATTGACCGTGGGTCGCCAAGCGATCTGGAAAAAGGTCTCGCTGACGCCCATGGTTCAACGTCCGGACGCGATCGATGACTTGATCGCCAGTCCTCCTGCGTCCGCGGCAACCGCTGCGGTCGCCACGACGGCGCCGCCGGCGCAAAGCCCTGCCGTCGTTGCCGCGCCTGAGCCCGAGCCAACCCCTGAGCCGAAGCCCCAGGCAGCACCCGAGGTGGTGGTGCAAGCCCAGTCGATGCCCCATGTTGAAACCAAGGTTGTGGTGACAGGGCAGGGGGGGGAATCACTCGAGGTGCTCACTCAGTCCACGGTCATCCAGGCTGCGCCCGCCGATGCCGTCATTGAATCGGATGACCCCCGAGAGTGCGCCACGCAAGTTTTCAAGCGCTTGGCTTGGTTTGCCGAGGCATCGCCCGTGACCAAGGCCCACACCGCCATCCCATCGGATCGCTTTGACCTTGACTTCATCGAGGCCGTTTACCACAGCGTGCCCGACGCCAACGAGGACGATGTGTTGGGCATGGTGTTTGTGGATCCTGATTCAGTGGCTTTCGATCAGCACGATTGCGTGGTCGAATTTGATGGCCTGGCTTGTGTGTTCTCCGTCTCTGGGGTCACGCAAGTCAGTTTTGAGGACGGCACCGTCAATGCCGAATCCTTCCACAGTTGGGGCGACATGGCCGCGATGGGGTGGGATTTCTATCGGCGTCGGTTTGGAGACGATAAATTCGTGGTCGCCTTTGGCGATGGCAGTGTCAGTCAGAACTTGCCCGGCTGCAAATTCGACTTGCGCCAATACAAAGGCGCCGTGCCCGTGACACAGGTCTTTGAGGAAGCGAACGCCTGGTTGCAGCGTCTGTATGAACGCTCGCCAACGTCCGAATTGGATGAGGACGATGAGACGGCAGAAGAGGGCACCGATGCGGGAGAAACTGAACCCGCCTGGCCCTTCGAAGCCCATGGATCGTCGGACCCGGCTCAGACCGCCGCAGCAACACCGCTGTCTGACGAAGAACCCGAAGAAGACGAAGCGTTGTTCGATGAAGACGAGGAAGATGACGAGGACGAAGCCCGTCAGCAGACACTCGACGAGATCGGCAGTCGAATGCAACGTTTCTTTGGGAAATTTGACTTCGCCTTGCAACGTTGCGATGAACACCAAGCCCGATGCGTGTTCACGCGCGATCGGGTGGATGACGAGTTGCTGCAAGCCTTGCACGACAGCGTTTACAACACCGGATCCGGCATGCGCGTGGTCTGCGTCGAGCCGGGTTGCGCCTTGTTGGATGCGTCGGGCATGCTGTTGGGTTTCAAAGGCTCGGCATCTGCCTTGAGCGCTGAAGGCATTTTTCACCTGGTGGCCAATCCCTCAGGGGGGTACATGATGGATGGCACCAACTCTTTCCTGGGTTGGCAGCGCTTCTTCGACGAGTTGCATGGCGACCTGATCGTGCGCGATGAAGGGCCTGACCTGTGGTTGGGCAACCCCATGAATTACCTCATCCGGGGGTGTTATGTGGACTATTCTGTGCAAGTCATTCAATGGGATTACTTTGAAAACTATGTGCACAAGGACCTGATGTCAGATTTGGCTCTGTTCAAAGAGTCGGTCGATTGGCTTTGAGAGGTAAATCATGAGTGACGCACAAAACGACCCACGTTTTGCCCACATGAGTGAAATGGGCCAAGCCGAACTTGGCGTGTATCTGGACTGGATCAAGGGGGCCCAACTGGCCGATTCCGAATACGCCTTTGTCACTTACACCATGGGTCGCGCGCAAATCAAGGACCCCCGGCACCTGTTCGCCATCTGGTTGCATCAAATGGGCGGCAGCGTGGATCGCCAAGTCAAATCGCAAATTCGCCGCTTTTTCATGAACCCGTCGGACCAGGTGTCTTTTGCCTCGGTCCAGTCGGCCGGCTGGTTTGACTTCATTCCCTGGGTGTATCAGCTGGTCGCGACTGTTCCAGCGCCCACGATCATGCCGCCCACTTTTGTCAAAGTCGGTTCCAACGATTTGCCTTACTAAAGGAGCACACCATGTCCAATACCCAGGAACTGCGCGACCGAAACGGATACTTGCTGGGGCGCATCATCGAGACCAGCAGCACACGGCACGAGATCCGCGATGCCAATGGCTATTTGCTCGGCACCTACAACCCCCAGTCCAATGAAACCCGGGATGCGAACGGTTATTTGGTGGGGCGAGGGAACCTGTTGGCCAGCTTGTTGCGCTGAGGCCAGGGGCTTTGTGCCCCTTTTTTGGGGCCCAATTAATTTGATACGATGTATATTATGTTAAGTTAATGGCGTGCCATTCATTGTAAGGATCGGAACACCCATTGAGTCGGTCTTGTGCATGTGTCTTGGGCGCAATCACCTGCCGATGTTCCCCATGAACACGACTCAAACGACAAACGGTTGGTGGGCTGTGGCGATCCTCGATCGTTGAGGGAGCCCGTGCAGCATCAAGGCTTCATCTGCCGCAAAAACGCTTGCACATACTCGTACGCTTCTTTGTGTGGCCCGCTGTAGGCAAAGTCCAGGGCGGTCAGGTTCTTTTGATTTTTCAGCAGGGGGTCTGCGCCCTCCTCCAGCAGGAGCTTGGTCGCCTTGGGGCCGCCGTAATAAGCCGCCATCATCAGGGGCGTGGTCCCGTTGGGGGACTCGGCATCGATGTAGGCATGGTGCTCCAACAGCAGTCGGATCACCTCGACGTGCCCCCCC